>Ga0056128_1007089_pt1 | contig 14140 bp, 9 predicted proteins | sample WorMetLIZISLAND2_FD_71113 | JGI IMG/M metagenome (GOLD analysis project Ga0056128, IMG submission 71113) | Marine gutless worms symbiont microbial communities from Max Planck institute for Marine Microbiology, Germany - Olavius geniculatus... ... | reverse complement strand
GTGATAGGAAGGGAGGGAGGGGGAAAGGAGGGGAAAAAAGAAGGAAATGTGAGGCAAGGGGAGGCTTCCAATTTACATTTCGGGATATGCCACTGGGACCAGCTATGTAAAAACTTAATATGCACGAGTGTGAGTGTTAAATTTGAGCTGCTGGACTATTTGGACTATTTTCTGTGGTGTGGATGATTTGCTAGTTTACATTGTAGATGTTGTGCATGTTATTTTCAGACATATCGAGCATTTTCATTCTGTGGAACAATTGAATACATGGCCCCAGAGCTGGTTAAGGCAACCACTGCGGGACATGGCTTTGTAAGTTTGACGGACATTTGTCTTCTGCTCTACCCATTGATATAATTTTTGTTAGTACTTTTATAAAGACATATTAAGCTCTTTTTTATCTCTTAGTTCGTTAATCGTTATAGTTCATTGTAATCAGAAATTGAGAATTCCAATGCTGTACCCATTATCACCTTTTTGAACTACTACTACTGCTGCATTACCACAGCTGTAGCCGTAACTGCTGTGGCTACACAACTACAACTGTTACTGCTATCACAGGTATTATTTTTGGTTTTAGCCCTGGAGTCAGCACAGGTTAGACTGTGTCTAACAAAGACGTACTTTTGGGATTGTGTGTTTTTTCTGTCATTGCAATGAATGGAACTTTGAAACTCCTTAAGGCTGGGTCCCAGATCAGTCGGGTAAAAATCAGCTGATAGGGCGGGTGTCACGTCATGTCATGTTGCCATGACGTTGTCAACGACGTTGGCGACCATGTGCTGCTAGAGCATTCTGTTCTCTGAAGCCATGATGAGCTCAGTTGGGCTTACTTTGTTCTTCCGTGATTCGCACAAGCTGTCCAGATACTTTAGTCTTTGATGCCCCATTGCTCTTCTTCCATCTATTCTTTCCGTCAGTAACATCATTAATGATGTTAATGATGATAGGAGTGGGTGGCTGTCACAAATGAACAAATAACTGAAGCAAGCAAGCTGCCAGCCTCCATCCAGAAGTTTGTATAACCATGCCGGGACTTAGCCAGGCAACTAATTGGGAGTGATTTGTGAGCTAGATATTACAGGGCTCATAATTCTATTGCAGTAAGTTCTGCCAAAATTTAGCAGCCGATGTGTGAAAGAGGTGTTGTTGCTGTTCTGATGGCAGGCAGTAGACTGGTGGTCGCTGGGTGTGCTGACGTATGAACTGTTGACTGGCACATCACCATTCACAATGGAAGGGTCCGCAAACAACCAAGCTGATATCACTAGGTGGGTTCATCACTAATTACCTTGTTCGGTTTAAGTGAACTTTGCCTGTGCAACATTTTTAGGCATCCCAACTTTTGAACAAGAGTCGCTGTCAGCCAGACGTATGGCTTGTGGGCCTGATTTGGCTCAGCTTACGTTGTTATCTGGCTCATGACATAACTGCAGAGAAAAGAAGACTAAAATATGAAAATATGATACATATACGTAATTTATTAATTTTTTTTACTGTCTTGCTTGCTTTTGCATTTGTTTCTGGTGGTGAATTTTCAGTTGGTGCACACCACCATGTCATGTCTTTGCTGTTTTCATCATTAATGACACTGGAATTTTGCATTGGTTCAAGGGGCCAGTGGTGCTTCAATACCAGTGTTATGTGGCCCATGGCTGAAAAGGCTGTGCACCAATGCTTTTTGTATTTTGTCTGCAGCAAGTCAACTCTAAAGATCTGTGTCCAGAGCAAAACTCATTAACATCATCATAACATCATAACATTGTCTCAAACTTATCGGGATGTTCAGGCTGCATTGCCATTTTTAGTTAGTCAGTGCGCTGCACTATTTATTTAAATGTGACAAATACACTGGAATTATTTTTTCAACAACGTTATTTGGCTTTAAGGTAACTATGTGCAATATCAAAATGAAATCCACATTTGGTATTCTTAAATCCATTTTAGTCCACTCAGTTTCTCAAAAAAAACTAGTCAGATGGCCTTTGACGAACTTTGACCACTCAGTACACACAGAAAATACTGTATTTGGCGAGGACAGTTGGGGAATGATGTTAACGAATAAAACAGCCTTTTCATCCAAATTTTTTTTGCGTTTCAAATAATTCATCGCGGGCTGCAGAAAATGTGTTGTTTAAATTTTGATTTGCTTATGCTGTGAACATCTAGACAATACAGTTCGGTGCCCAGCCAGTGCACTACTAAGTAACAGCCTGAGGCAAGTTGTTCACACCTAAGTGCCTGTGTAGTTGTGGTTGATGTCGACTCGTAACTTTCAGGTTGCGGTTCGATTCTCACTGCCGTCATTTGCAAGCAACCTTGAGCAAGTTGCTAACCCACTATGTGCTCAGGCCAACTCGACCTCCTACCCTTCATGGGACTGGAAATGAGTAATAGCTTACGGGCTATGGGGTGAAGGCCTAGTGTGGCTGATTGGGGCGGTGGTATGTCTGCTTGCTGCAAACCACGGGTCCAATTGTTCGTTCGCGTGGGCAATGGATGGCTGCATAGTGCGCTGCGGTATCATTAGCTCATGCCAATCAGCTGCCACTTCCAAGATTGTAAAAGCACTTCGGGTCTTGAAGAAGCATGTAAGAAGCGCTATAGCAAGTACGTGGACTTTACCTTTACCTTTACAGTGTATGGTACCAGTAGTTCTTGTTTTTTTGGTGATGTTTGTGCCTATGATTCGAACTTCTGTTTTGACATATGGCACGCTACAAATGCAGACTACTTACTTACTTAATTGCTTTATGTAGGCGAATTCTGCGAGCTGAAGTCATCTTTCCCAAGTCATTTTCCACAGCAGCAATGAGCTTCATCCGACAACTGTTGGTCCGTGACCCAGCCAAGCGCCTTGGCAGTCATGGTGTCGACATGATTAAAAAGCATCCATTTTTCAAGGTTTCTTTTTGACTGCCTTTTGTGTGATAATTTTTGACATGCTACGACTATGCTGTAGAGCGTCTATGGCACGATGTGTTCTGTCTGTTCGTCTGTAATGGATGTATTGTGGCTAAATGGTAAGTCATATAGGAAAATTTTTACACAAATAATTATCTTTGTGTCTTAAAGTTAGGCATGCAAAATTTCAGCAATCTAGTGTAAGCAGAACATTTCCAAATTCGTGGTTGAATGGAGGCCAGAGGGGGGTAGGAAAAATGTGCGTTTTTCAACGGAAAACTGGGCATATCTTGGAAATGGTAAGAGATACATCCATGAAAATCTTCGACCTTGAATGACCTTGAATGTCAGTATTGCAACTGGAACTGTAGTGTGTCTTCCCTAGCAACAGCTGGGCTTTTTTGTGTAACATTGCTGTAGTGTTTTGTGGACTGCGGAGGGATGGAAGACTGAGTTGACGGGTGGTTAGTTGTGTAGTGACATCATTTACCTGGCTGCAGACATTCATCGATTCGTGTACTAGTCACACTTAATGTAAAACAACTTTTGTTGATCAAAACCACTCGCAAATTGCTACCTAAATTCAGTATTGTTGACCATTTTGGCCAAATTATAGTGAAAAATGCTACATCATTTTGTGGTTGTGCGTGTATTTAGAGCTGTGCATATTAGTTATTTTTCAGTTAAATATAATTATAGTACTTTTCTAAATTTAATGTTTAATATATGTCAGCATATCGATCGTAAAACGAATGAATTGATTTCCAGCTACATCATTTTTTTGAAGTGGTTACTAGTTACCATTTGAACTTTAGATTTTAACAAACGTATTGGTTATTAGTCAGCCTTGTATTGTGTAGTGATCAGAATGAGTGATCGCCAAGTAGTTAAATGTTTAACAAACATAGTTAACATGCCCATCACTATTGGTCTGCAGTGGTTGGACTGGGTTGCGCTGGGCAATCGTAGAATTGCGGCACCATTCAAGCCACAGATTAAGAACGAACTTGACGTGAGTAACTTCAGTGATGACTTTACCAGCATGGCTGTGGCTGACTCACCAGCTGCCGTACCACTGGATGGGACCAAGATATTTCGGGTAACTGTTACCACTAATAGTACTACTACAGCTACTGCTAATACTACTACTGCTGCTGCTGTTTTGTCCAGATATCGACCAATTTTTAAAAGTATTTCACCGACAGGCTTGGCACAAAAATTTGCAACAAAATGGTCATTAAAGTTCCCGCCACCACAGTCATGGTGTACTGCTGCTGCTGCTGCTTTCTAGTCAGTGATGTATGAAGTAAACAACTAGATACAAGGGTGCTTAAGAATAATAATAACTAGAAATTTGGGGCAAAGCCCAACGTGAGTCCACCCGGCGCCCTAAGTCTAATTGGTGGAAATTAGAGGGGGGGGGGTAAAATTTCCCCGGCATCAAAGTCACGTGGCTCGAACTCAAATGCATTGGCATACGCCAATTGCGCATCGTTGACTTAGGGCAGGTCAATATGATCGCTTATAACCTTGTTCGTAGTGGACGGAATTTCACAAATTTTTTTTTGTTCAACGCCGAAAGGATCATTCTCATCAACGCCATTAAGATTTTGTCACTATCGTCATCGGTTCCAGAGATATTTGCACTCAAACTCGAAAGTTGTTGTAAATCGCACCGATTTTTGAACGTTTTTTGCCCTCCCAAATTTTAAGGGGGGCGGTGCCTCCAAAAGTTGTACTTGCGTTAACACCCCAACCTAGAGACACGTCAAGTGCCAAAGTTTCGTCGGGCTACACCCCCTAACTCCGAAGTTATAAGTGCTCCTTTATTACGTTTTAAACCAATTTTTGACTCCCACTTGAAAAAAAATTGTAAGGGGGGGCCCCCATCCCCGGTGGGGGGTGCGCTAGTAAGACTTGGTCATTCTCTAGCGCGTGTAAAAATTTGGGGGCACAGCACCCTCTAGGGGCCGAAATATGCGCTTTAGGTGGGTACGATTTCACATCGAGATCTCCAAGGTTACTGGACGAAACTTCACCAGACTTGTTTCGCCTAACGCAGGAGGAATCGCGGTAGATGGAATAAAAATCCGATTTTGAATATCTTCATCCTTTTCGGAGATATTCGCCGCCGAACTTCAAACATGTCCGAAATTGGGCTAAATTTTGCATGTTTTGGCCTCTGAAATTTTTTAGGGGTGTGCCCCCAAAATTTTGGACTGGCATTATATAATTGGGCCTAGTACTGACCATCGTGCAAAATTTCACGCCGGTCGGTTCACGCATCTTGGAGATCTCGCGTTCAAAAAAAATTTTTTTAAATAAAAAAAACATCTGGGCTAAAACTTAAGTCCGCTCCTCAAGCTATCGCTTTCAGGCGGGCTAATAATAATAATTACTGATCCATATTTGAGCTCATTTGTGTCTGTTTGCATGGCTGACGCTACCCTTCTTGGTGCCCCTCTGTTTCACAGATGATGTTTCATTGGATGACACTTGGTCAGATCGTTGTGCAGAATTGACCCGAGCAGTGGGCAGGTTGTCATTGCTCAACGTCCAGGTCAAACATCCAGTGGTTGCAAGCAAGCTTGCCAATTCGACAAAGTGGTCTGGGTATCAGACAGGTGCACTTGCTTGCACTTCCCGCCTTTTTGGCCTTGGCGGCAAGTACCTCGGACCTTCAGACACATATCTTGTTGTCGGCTGCTTGCCCTTCTGATACGTTCTTTGAGAATTACCTGGCAGCTTGGCAGAATGCCCATGACTCGCCTTCACTCCCTTCAGCTTTACGGGACAAGCAGACATTCTGGGACCAGCCGGGCATTCAATCTGCTCGAACCCAGGTAGAGGCACACTATTCTGAGCCACAACAGACAGCCCGCTTCCTTGCGGCTGCCACACCTCACAGCGGAGACTGGCTTTTAGCACTGCCCATCTCTAGCTGTGGACTGAGACTCTGACGACACAGTCCGTGTGGCAGTCGCTCTGCGTCTTGGTTGCAGCATCTGTGTAGCCCATACATGTCGCTGTGGATCGTCGGTAGACACTCGCGGCCTTCGTGGCTTGATCTCTAAACAAGCACCAAGCAGGATAATCAGACATCATGCTATCAATGACGTCATAGCATGGTCTCTGACCACAGCCGGTGTTTCAGTGATGAAAGAGCCGTGCCATTTGACAAGAAATGATGGCAGGCGCCCGGACGGACTTACCATGACTCCTTGGCAAGCCAGTAAGCCACTGACTTAGGACGTCACGGTAGTCAGCACACTGGCAGATTCGTATGTCCACCTGTCATCCCAGTCTGCTGGTGGAGCGCTGAGGCTGCGGCGAGCAGGAAAACTTCCAAGTACGCCGATCTGCCAGCCACTCACATCTTCCAGCCACCAGTTGGCGTTTGAAACCCACGGCACAACCCACTCATCTGCAACAGACTTTTTGAATGCGGTGGGTGGTCGGTCAACCGCAGTCATGGGAGACTCACGCTTCACCACTTTCTTTGGCAGCGCATTTCTGTTTTACTACAGCGATTTAACGCTATTCTGATCAGCGAGACCTTTGTTGAGGCTGACGATGCACCAGACCTCTAGTCACTTCGACACTTTGTTTCTAACCTTTTTTGTTTTTAACCCCCGGGAACCTTTACTGCCGGGGGCAAAGAAAAATAATAATAGCACGGACAATTTTTAACATGCCATAACACAGAAATCTATCAAGGGCATGACATGTCTAGTCTATACAAAATAGTCATCAGAACATAAATGTCTTAAGAGCAGATTTAAATGAGTTGACTGAGTCAATCGCACAAATGTCTGCCAGAAGCTTGTCACAGAATTTGACGATTATTTTGCTATCGATGATGATTTGTAGTTGATAAACAGAACTTGGTTTTTGATGATTAGTGCAAGTGTATATCGTTGCCTGATGCAGTTATTTAGCATTTCTTTTGCTGTGAAGGGGTACTCATATGTGGCGCCATCTGTACTGTTTACCGACAATGCCATCACTCGTGACATAGAGAATAACAATGCTAGCATGGAGACTGCAAAGAATGCGCAGGACTTTTGTCTACATGTTGCGGCTCAGTTTAAGGTACATCGAAAAGACATTGTTCATATCTGTTAGGGATTGAAACCTGGCTTTTGAAAAACCCAGGGGTCGTGGAAATGCGGACATTTTGCCAAACCCCAGTTCGCAGAACCGCAGTTTTGGGGTTTGTGTTTCTGCACTAAGAGTGCTGCATTTAATGGAGTATTGTTCCATATTAGATAACAGCAAACACGTACTATCACCTTTAGTTCTTTTCCAGTCTTTGTGGCAGTTAGATCAATTGTGCATCCTAGCTGGCGGGTTTTGTATACGATCGCCGTCATCCCGAACCCAGCCCGAAACCCGGATTTGGTGGTTTTTAAACCTGAAACCCAGGTTTGGAAAAAAGGCTCCAGCTTTGGAATCCCTAATATCTACATGACAGTCTCTCAGCAAAAGTGACATGTGATTGCTTTTAGGATATGTGTGTTAAAAATAGATTTGTAGCGATTAGGTTCTGGCATCTACACATTGAAGTCTTACGTTATGTAATTCGTCCATTGTATACTTTGTCTGTGGTCCGGAAAATTCATATAGCCCAAATTCCATTACACCGACTTTGCAACAAACTCTGGGACAAGTTCGCGGACACAAATCATGAAAGTCCGTGACACGAATCACGTTGCCGACTTTCATGTTTTGTGTCCGCGACTTTGTCGGGAACTTGTCTTGGACTTTGTCGTGGACTTTGTCGCCGACTTTCCCCATGCATTGTAACGGACCATATTCCATTAGAGTGACACAAACAAGTTTGTTGCGGACTTGTCACGGACTTTGTCGCAAACATCTCGACATGTCGTGACTTTCGTGATTTGTGTCAGCGACTTTCACCGAAACTTAATGGTTTCATGTTTTGTCGCTGTTTGTGTCTTCGACTTTCCCTGAGGGGAAGTTTCAGTGAAAGTCGGCGTAATGGAATTTGGGCTTATCTGGCCTGGGGAACATCTGCAGGAATTTTGGTTGTTTCTGTTTTTTTGTTTTTGAATTAAAAGACTGTATAGGAGGGACAACAGAACATCTTTTTCGAATCAGTAAGAAAGTAAGTAGTAAAGTGTAAATTTTCATAGTACGAGTACATACTCAAGAAATATTACACTTCTGTCATAGTACGGCCTATGCATTTTGCTGATGTAGGCAAACTGGTTGTAGGTGGGTGGTCTACATCTATAGCCATTGCTATAATAGAGCTAGAGCTAATAATCACAGTTATGACAAGAAATTTGAGCTAATGCTCACGAGATGCGTGAAAGCCTATAGCAGTTCCGGTTCACACCAAGTTAATATGCAAATACCAAATTCTCTATCTGGATCGCATAACGATAGTAGCGTTGCGCCACCTTGTGAATGATGTAGACTTGTATCGCAGCCCAAAATCGCCAAAAAATCCATAAAACTCCCTATTTTGGCGTTCAAGGTCATTCAAGGTCATTGAATTGGGCGCTAATCGAGACCCAGTGTACCACTTCCTATTATTGTTGACTGTACAGAACTCTCCATTTTTCCAGTCATATTCACTGAACCTGCAGGAACCTGTGATCGGAAGTGGCTCTTTTTCCATCTGTCGGTGAGTGTATTTTATTATTATTTTGGTGTATAATAAATCATTTTCATTGTACAAGCAAGTAATTATGTGAATTGGTATAGTTCACTGTATCGGTGGGAAAGCTGCTGAATGTGAGATGCTGTTTTATGCATTGTCCCTGTAATGGGTGGTGCGATAGGCATCTGAAGTGTAAAAACTAGTAAGTATTAAAAACTTGCAAGTATTAACGTGGTTGACAACATATTTGTGCGATATGTTTTAGGTTCCAACATATCCACAGTTGCAGCTTACTTTTTACTGTTAGTTCTGCTGTGCAAGTTAATGAGGCATTTTTACCTGCGTTGGGTGGCAGGTAATACTGTGTGATGATCTCATATGGCAGGTGGTGGTGCTCTGTAGCTTTGAATTGAGTTTTGATGAAGAGCTATACACGCTATTTAACTAAATGCTTTAAACGTGTATGTGGATGTCTAAATGTTGTTACAATAGTCGTTGTCGAAGTAAGAAGAACGACCTTGAGTACGCAGTCAAGGTTATCAGTCGACGTCGGAGCGACTGTTCGCAGGAAGTGCAGCTGCTTAGCTTATGTCAGGGACATTCAAACATTGTACGACTTCACGAGGTCCTACACGATGAGGTGATTTTATTTAGTTTAATTTTATTTAATAGTTTGTCATTTTGAGGTGGCTTGCAGGCTAAGTGGTTAGCACATTGGACTGGCGATTGGGAGGTCACAAGTTCAATTCCCGCCTAGTCTGGTATCGAGTAACAACTGTGGACAATTTGTTCACACACATATGTCTCTGTTCACCAAGGAGTATACAGGGTGCAGTGGAAAAAAGTGAACCCCTAATTTTCTCAACATTTTTTCAGCAAACGATTGGGATTTTAATATGAAATTTTACAGCTTTATTTACTGAAACCTTCCACATCTAAATGTAAGTCTGTGCTAGTGAACTGGTTGTGTTTTCTCATCACCTGCACGTGTATGTTGTGATGGAACTAAACAGAAATTTACTAAAATCAAATTAAATTAAATTAAATTAAAAACTTAAGTTAAATTACCTCTTCGCGTTGCTGTTGTGTTTTTTCATCAGCTGCATGTCTACGTTGTGATGGAGCTGTTGACTGGCGGAGAGTTGCTGGATCGTATTCGCCGAAAGAAACAATTCACGGAGACCGAAGCGAGCAGCATCACTCACAAACTTGTCTCGGCCATTAACTTCATTCATTCCAAGGGCGTCGTACATCGTGACATTAAGCCAGAGGTGGGTTTCATTTTCAATATTCAGACAGTCAGTTGAGCATATGATTAAGTTGATCATAGAACCTCGTGGGGCTGTACTGTACATATTATGCTTTTGGGTTTGGGTTTTTGTGTTTATCTGTCCGTCCATCTGTCTGTCTGTCTGTCTGTCCGTCTGTACATTTCTGCCTGCATCCTGAATGTTCTTACAGCTATATTTTGACATTCCTGCAGTGGTATTTTTGGGGGTTCAACAACACATGTGTTTTATACACTGTGTCCCAAAATTAGCTCACAGTGACAATAGAAAACTAAAACTATTATGAAGTTGTAGTGCCATTATTGTACATTGCTTATCGTGGTTTCATTTATGACGTCATGCTGTATTAAGATATGAATGATAGGCATCGACGTTTGGCATGGTCGGAATATAGTCATGAAATTTACTAGTTTCAGAAGGTGTAGAAAGTGCTGAAATTTATTGCAGATTATTTGTTATGTTTAGCAGCGACACTTTATCACATTTGAGAATATTTGCAGTGACTTTGAGTTTAAGAACGACGAAGACGTTCAACAGCATGCGTCCGGATATTTCTACACGGTGTCAACAAAAACTTAATGCTACGGGTTCAGGCTGACTTGTAGAACAATGGAAACATTGCAGTGAACTGCATGGAGATTATGTTGGGAAATAACATAGGGCTTAACTGTCAGAATTGTGCGATTTGCTGTCATTGTATAAGAACGTCAGTCCTGGAATTTATTGAACGACCCTCGTAAGTTAGTGTAAAATTGTTAATACCTGACTGATGTATACAAAATTTGAAACAGTCATTGAGACAATCATCTTGATCTTGTCCTTAAAGTTTGAGCTGAGAATGGCCACCTTTGGCTTTGACGCAAGCTTTTAGTCTAAGGCAGGTATGCTGCTGCTTGATCCAATGCATTGAACGTAAACAAACTCTGACGTCATAATGACGTCACATTGAGCACACACGGTAAAGTGCGTATGTCATAGTAGTGCAATGTACAACATTTCGTTGAAATTCATGAACTACAAACTGAATTAGGCATGTTTGAAGCAGGGGCCACTAATTTTGGGACACGGTGCATGTAATAAAGTCACTGATGTCTGTTATTTGTTGCATTGGAGCTTGTCAGTGCTTTTGAACTAGACCTTTACTACTACCAGTGATTAAATAATAATATTAGCGAAGAAATGTGGTCTCTTTTCACCACACTTTTACAGCTGAATATATGCCACTGTGGTCTACTTGCTTAGTTTTTAATATTATACTGTTGGGAATTTCTTACTGAGGGTAAAATAATAATAGCAATAATAAAGGAAATTATTGACTGTGGACTGTGTCATTGTAGAACCTGCTGTATGAAAGTAAAGCGGAGGATGCTGAGATCCGATTGGTTGATTTCGGTTTTGCGCGGCTGAAGCCAGCCAATCGCGGCCTGACTACGCCGTGCTTCACTCTGCACTACGCGGCACCGGAGGTGTTGCGGCACGCGCTTAAGTCAACCAGTCAGATGACTGCTATAGATTACGATGAGTCTTGTGATCTCTGGAGCCTCGGCGTTGTGCTGGTATGTACTTTCTGCTATCAGTCAGTTATGGTGATTGCAATTTTGGGATTGATTTTCAATCCTGGGAGTTGGAATTGAGAAATTTGTAATGCAGGGATCCCATTTTTAGGACTAGGTTTGCCGATTGGTCGTTATTTAGTATTCGTATAGTAACCCCATGAGATTTATTTTTGATGATTTTATGCATAGGATGTAGTAGGCCCCTATCGGTAGGTATATGCAAACTGCAGGTGGTGACTGTGGCTGCGACAATGCAACTTACAGTGCACAGCATAGGACTTTTGCACAAATTTGTCAGATGTCTAAAATTTTTGTTTTATCATATAACAGTCCAAAAGTATTTTTAATAATTTTTTGTAATCTCAAAATCCTGAGATTGGGATGCTGCCAATTCCAGGATTCGGGATTGGTAAAAATGGCCGGGATTCGCAATCCCAGGATTGTAATTATTAGTCAGCCAGTCAGTGAGGTCTTGACAGCAGGGCTACTTCAAGCTTAATAATACTTTTAGCAGGTTTAGATGATGATGTGCAAGTAGGATTTTCAGATGCTGATGGAGGTTTCAGAGTGACTGATATGTACAGCATTAGTGATAGACATATATCGGTATATTATTATTATTCATTTATTATGTTTACTCAGCTAGAAGACTGATAATCATTTCACCATTCCACGGATAATACAAGGCCGAGTTATTCAGTCAATTAAAACATTTATATGGTACCATATTTTGCAAACGAATCAAAAGTGCATTATGGCAGAGACAAGGCTTGGTGTTTACGTTTACTATTATCAATATCAATCAGTTTGGTTTTTGAACTGTGCCAAAGAAAGTGCTGAGACATCATAAGTTATGAAACATTTCTCACAATGCAACCTTTTATAATTGTTTTTTGACGTTTTGGCAACCGCTGCTGCCTTCGTCGGAACGACTGTCCATCCGGTGTCACTGCGGCGGACAGTAAGTAATCATAGATGTGATTGCCGTTGCAGAGGTTGCTGAAACGTTGACAGAAACACTTTAAAAAGGTTGTATTTTGAGGAATTTTTCATAACTTATGAAGTTACATTTTAACCTATGAGTCTATTCAAAGACAAAAGTGCTGAGATGTTGAGCAGATTTGCAGTTGGCTTGCTGGTGTCATGGTATGGTGTTGGACTTACAATCGCAAGGTTGTGGGTTTAACTTCTGGTCAGGTATGTGTAAAGTGATTACTACTTAGATGGCTGACTGTGTGGACAGGTAAACCATCTCGGTATATAACCAGCACCAAGGTCAACTCAGCCTCCCATCCCTCTGGGGTAGGTAAATTGAGTACCGGCTTGTCTGGCTGAGGTTAGGGTAGGCTGTGTCACCTGTGTCAAGTGTCAGCTAACACTGTGTGATCCCATATGGCAGGTGATGCTCCTTAGCTTTGTGATGGGTTTCTTATTAAGAGCTGTACACTGCTTTTTACTTTTACCTTTAGAGTTTTATAAGTTGTATAAGAGTGATTTTGTATCTCTCCTGCATGCATTTTGAATGTCTCGATGTGTGTGTTGCTGGCAGTATACAATGCTGACGGGCAAACCTCCATTCCTGGACGCTGGCTATCGTGAGCTGAATGACTCAGACACTATGCAGGGTATGATGCAGCGAATAATTGCCGGCAGTTACAGCCAAGACACACCCGAGTGGCAGTGCATCTCTGATGACGCCAAGAAACTCATACAGGGTATCAGACTATATGAACTATATGAATTCTGCAAATTATAACTTTTGTTTGCTCATATGTTGATGTGGAATTGATGGACCAAGTGTCCAGGCATGAAATTGACGGACATGAAATTGGAGAACAAGACATATTGCTTGAAAATAGATTACGTTACAATGCAGTGTGCAATTTTTTTTCAAATAGTGGCAAAACACAAATCACAGCAGCAAGGTAAGTTGTATAATATGCATCATGTATAATATGTTGAAATGCGTAAAATATTATGAAATCATCAACTTAAAATTAGCGACAGAGGAGCAATGCTAAATCGAAGTCTACTCAATCTAGTCTTTTATATTCAGCTACCTGAAACATGTCTCTTTTTCAGTAATGGGCCACTATACTGAGGGGCCGCCATAGCGAGATTTGGACTAAAATTCACGTCGACAGATGTGTCATTACGCTTTACATTCGTATTCACCAGGGGGTGACAATTTCATCTGTAATTTAGTATGATTTTGTGCTTAGTATTAAAATTACAGTTTTTGCCTCCAGTTACGGTTAACATTAGGCTTAGGGTTTGGGTTTAGGGTTAGGGTTAAGGTTAGGGATCGGGTTAGGGTTAGCATTTTTTAAAGGTTTATGTGACAAAAATGCACATCATAAATTAGTGTACAATATGGACAGACGAATCATTACGCAACATTCACATTCACCAGGGGGTGAAAATTTCACGTGTAATATAGTACAATTTTGTGCTTAATATTAAAATTACAGTTTTCGCTCACAAAGATAAAGGTTAGGGTTCGGGTTAGTGATCTGGTTAGGGTTAGCATTTTAGAAAGATTGATGTAAGAACAATGCTCACCATAAATTAGTGTACAATATCACAGGCTGAACGGTAGTTCAATCCCTGTGTTAACGGCGACTTCTCTTTCCTATGGGAAACCAAAAATTCGACCCCCCACAGAATCAAAACCCCTGATCTGATTGAGATAAAATTTGGCACGGTTGATTACGTCGGCGAGATGACCCCTCATGCAAAATTTCATGTAAATCCCTCCAAGG
>Ga0056128_1007088_pt1 | contig 14141 bp, 9 predicted proteins | sample WorMetLIZISLAND2_FD_71113 | JGI IMG/M metagenome (GOLD analysis project Ga0056128, IMG submission 71113) | Marine gutless worms symbiont microbial communities from Max Planck institute for Marine Microbiology, Germany - Olavius geniculatus... ... | reverse complement strand
GCGACATCTGAGCTTTTTGTTCGTGGTTTGGCGGCATAACGATAGAGAATGTCGGACTTTCGATCGATAGGTCGTGTGTTCGACTCCCGGTCGGGTCGCTGACAACGGCTTAATACTACTTAGATGAGTGACTTTCTACATGCGGAGGGGTAAACCAACTAACATCAACAGGAACTCAGTCTTCTATCCCTTCGGAAATCGAGTAGGCCTACCGGCCGGTTTGCATGTTAGAGTTAATAAGGCGGGCGCATTCATACTTTGTGTGGCAGCTAAATAAAATATAGGCCTATAGCCTACTGTGTGATCCCATATGACAGGTGACGCTCCGTAGCTCTGCAGTAGGTTTCACATATTAAGAGCCATAGGCCTACACCACTTCTAATCTTTTGCTGAACATTAATTTTGATCTACTCTCTGCACGTTGCGAAAATAACTTTTAAGGCCTACGCCGAGATCGGTTGCACGGCAAATTAACAGAAAGCAATAAAACGAAGGAGACTTTTGCAATAATTAAGTTCACGTGCATGCGACTACGTTGTTTTCGACGTTGACACATCAGGTAGATATGAGATTTTCGCTTCCGCGACAGGTTTTATTGAATGACTCGTGACTTTGCTGCCAGCGAATTTACGCTCGTACTTTTTGTTTGTCATGACATGGCAGACGGTGGCGGTTTTAGGCCCGGGCAGAGGGCACAGCCCCCCCCAGTTTTGCTGCAGCCCCTCCCCTCTGTTTCGTGGCCACCCATGATTTCTTTTGCAAAAATAATACATTTGTTCTATTTTTTGTTTCTCCAAATTTTAGAAAAGCGGCCAAATTTGCTGCTTCCATTGAACGTCCAAAAACCAAGTGCTTCAGCTTCAGGGGGGCTTCGCCACCTGACCCCCTGACCAGGGGCTCTGCCTCTGGACCCCTCCCCCAAACCCTCGTTATACCGCGCTCGCCATTGGGCGGGGGCCCGTGTCACCTCCCCGCAGATATTGCGGGCTAGAACCGCCACTGCAGGCAGACACAACAAAACAGTCCGATAAATTGGATTTTATTATAAGCAAAAAGTGTATACTTTTAAATTTAACACAATATCTATAAACAATAGGTGCATTGTAGACATGTGTACTTGTAGACATGAACGTGTTCATTACGGGCTTACACCACAGTTGCGTATCCCTTTATTCATCCTTCCCCCCGAACCTCGCTAGTTAGGGAAACTTTCAACGCTTCCCTGCGACCTCAGATTGTTAGTGTGTTCTAAAATGGTTGATATAGGCCTATAGATTTCCCAACCATGGTCACTTGCTATAGCAAGTTGCAATAGACCATAAGCCATTTGACAGCTGTGGTCAAGAGGTGAAGTGTAGTGATCAGTGGAGGCCAATGACCACTGACCATTGAGTGCTCTATAGTTGCCTTTGCATGTGTCTACTCTAGAATAGGCCACGTATAGGCCTAGTGGCGCAGCTATAGGCCTACGCCGTGTCGTGCAAATGCTTATAGGAAAGTCTCGTGTCTCGATTGCAGTGCCGTCTACTTCATTCAAATTTACATCTCCTGCCTGTCTACAGGCCTTATATAACAATAGGCTAATACCGAAGTGGATAAACATTTTCATTTCTCCGGCCGCAGATGTATTTTACACGTCACGTCATTGCATCGAGAGGTCTTAAATGTTGACGGACAATGCTCTGCCCTGCATGCGCTGTTCTGTCTACTTCATTCTAATGTAGGCTAACTTCTGCCGGATCTTAGCCTCTGTTTATTATTGATTGTATTATTTTTAGCTAGACTATTTATAAATCTGTCTGTCATGATTTTTTCGGTTATTTAGTCACTGGTTGCAATACACGGAGTACGCAAATGCTTAGAAGTCTCGTATGTCGCGATTGTTCTAGACTCTTCTGTATAATAGACTCAAGTCTAGGCCTACTTCATTCCAATGTGCATCGCCCGCAGACTCGTACTATAGGCCTATACAGTAGCCTATATACCGCTCCGTCGCCTTTGCCATTGCCACGTTGTTGACGCCGTTCAGCGCGCATGCGCAGGTTAATACTCGGCCACCGACTTCCGGTCGTGGTACGGAGGACCAGCATGCAGTGCGCGGTCGCACGGGGTCGCCAGCAGCGCGGCCGAGGTCGCTGAAAGGGGTCGCGACCTTCGGGTCAGCTGACCCACCCTATGGCGCCAGTATGCGCTGGAACGAGCACTCGGCGTAATAGCGATAATAACAAGTGCAGCCACTGCAGCAGACTCGAGACTCCTCCACTCTATACAGCTGACGTCGACGACGAATCAAATCAAATCAAATCCGAACGAATCGTCACAATAATTCGCCGTGCAGCAACAGCGTTTTGCGCGCAGACAATGTCAGCAATTTCCGGCCGCGCGCGACCGCAGCCGCCATGTTTGTGACGTCACTACCGACGGCATGTGTTTCTGATTGTCCGCGTGTGTTTGTCTATCTCTCTGTCGGTGCATATTGACACTTTGACAGAGAAATAACTCGAGTCGGTCTCTCTACAGCAGCACAGTTCGTTGATGTTACGTATTCAGCGACGGCCGCCAGCTATTACCGCGGACAACTCGGAGTTAGACGTTTACTACTGCCGAATAGCGAAGTCATCATCGTGTTCGTCATCATTATAATATTCGTTTATTAACGCGACAAGGTATGTTGGGCATGAAGTAATCTTTCAGATGACAGACTGCAGTGTAGCCTAGATCGTACGACCAATTTATGAAGTAGCTTGTATTTTTAGCTGATACTTAGTGTGTACCTAAGTAACGGTCGAGCTTGTGGCATGGTTGTCGTCCGTCATCTGTCTCGTCCGTCCGTCCATCAGTAACGAATGAATTGACTGAGCGTTAGGTCGTATTGGGGAAAGTTTTTACATGAGTAATTAGCCCTGTCATAAACTTATAGGCGTGCAAAATTTCAGCCATCTAGTGTAGGGGGACATTTTTAAATTAGGGGTTGAATTGAAGGGGGCATAGGAAAACTGTGCGTTTTCAACGGTAAACTTGCCATATCTCGGAAACGGTGAGATATAGCCTACGACCAAGTTTACTATTAATCATGTAGGAAGTGTTATACGCTGTGTCAGATGAGATGGAAATCAGAACCTTAAAAGTTACTATCAATCGGTATACGGTCGGCAATCCTAGCGAGAGCTGGGTTTCTTATATTTTACCTAGGCCTATAGGCCTATATTGACCGGATTTTGATGCATAAAAAGATGTGCGGGACGCGCTTAGCAAAGTAGGTAACAAGAATTGATCAGATTTTGGCAGCCTTTTGAATCACGACCCGGCGGATTCCATTTCGGATTCTATAGGGGGCCTATTTATGGATCCATCACAATGATCGCACGAGACGGTTACAGGCATTTTGACAGATTCAAACATGCAAACAGTAGGCCTCTATGCCTATCTTTCAGTGAAACTTTGAAAGCAAACTGAAAACTGCATGCTGCACTAAGAATATAAAGGTCCAAGCGTAGAAATAACTAATGACCCCGCAGACCCCGCAATGGGGGAGCGGGTTTAGGGGGCCGAAAATTGTGGTGCTTATTTTTTCAGAGAGCAAAAGCACGCAACTTGATGTCACCAAAATGTGTCCAGATGCGGTTTCTGGGGCGCCAAAATAAATGTTCTGAAATACGTTTTTGGCCGTGGCTTCGACCCGGCACTGGTGTAGCCATATGGGGAGCACTGGGGGCACGTGCCCCTCCCCTTAGGAGCCTACTCAGTTACTAAAAATAGTGCCAAAAATGCACCAAAACACGTTAATTTTACACCAAAGATCCGAAAAATTTCTGGGGAGGAAACACAGCTCCTTCCCCAGACCCTAGCTTTTCCCGTGGGGGACACCCCTCCCCATGTCCCGACCCCACAAGGGCCCCCACTACAACTAGATCCTAGCTACGCCACTGCGACCTGGACCCCGCTTTGGGCGCTCACAATCTCCCCCAGACTTACTAGCTGCATTGAGGGGGCCTACATGTAAGAGAAGGTGCAGAATGGGGAAAAAGGCAGAACTGTAGAAGGAAAGGGGAGAGGCCAAGAGGTAAAAACAGGAAGGAAGAAAGTGTGAAGAAAGAGGAAAAGAAAGGAGAGGGGGCCCCAGTGGCGTAGCCAAGGTGGGGGGCAGGGGGCCCAGGCCACCCAATCCTCCAGACAAAACATACGCATAAGTATAAACTGCACAAAATTTGCTAATTTGGTCAGTTTATTTTTGGGAAAATAATTAAAATTGTTGCCACCAGATCTCATCTTGTAAAGCTAAAATGCACCAAATTCGATTTCGGCTGGCGCTACGCCCAGATCCCGCTGGGGCAGCACACAGCGCTCCCCAGACCTAGCTGGATTTTAGGTGGTCCTACTCCTAAAGGAAGGGAGTGGAGAGGAAAAGGGAGGGCACGGGAAAGGAAAGAGGGGCAAAAGCGGGAGAGGCAAAAGGGGGAGGGCAAGAAGGGAAGGAAAAAAGGGAAGGGGAGGGGAGAAGGAGAGACGAGGCCCCCCCAATTGAAATTTCTGGCTACGCCACTGGGGGCCCTGGATAATTTTCTTGTGGGGGGATTTGAAGTTAAGCTACTATATACAGACGAGCGGAGACCGAAAACGCTAGAATTTTATTAGGCCTAAGTTTGTGGGATTTTGGTATGGCCTATTCATGCAGTATTCTGCCACCGCGGTTCACCGAGCATGTCACGGCTACAAAGCAGTGACTTCACGGAAGATACTGTGATTGTGAAATCATTCGCGAGGTGGCAGCAGCGCTGTTCGATTAGACCATTGACTGCATTCTGCGGCATTCCGCGATGCCGCTGAACAATAACATTGGCATAGGCTAAAACATCACGCAGACTGCTGCAGAAAGTGATGTAGCCTGCCGTTGTCTATGGACGGAACTGAAAATAGTTGGGATGGGAAAAGACAATTTCCTGGCTGGCTTTAGGCCTAAGCCTAGGCCTAGGCTGTATGCGGTATTAAGCCCAATTTCCATTACGCCGACTTTCACCGAAACTTCCCCGCGGGGAAAGTCGCAGATACAAATCATGCAAGAAGTTTGAGCTAATGCTCACGAGACACGCAACAGCCTATAGGCTAGCAGTTCCTGTTCGCAAATGCATGTCAGTCTATATCTCCCGCCATTTCGTCGCAGTTCATTCTTAGAGTGTGCGTTGCAGCCGAAGATCGCCTCGATCAACAATAGCCTTTATTTTGGAAGTTCGCGGTCTTTCAAAGTCATCGATCTTGATACTACCAAAAAGCTCGTCGCTAGTGCTTGTTGTGATAGGCAGCATGCCCATGGTGATATGCAACCGTTTTCACAAAAGACTGGTTAACAATGGTAAAATAACGACTTTTATGGGCTACCGCTTAGTGATGTTCTCGAGTGCAGATTTCCTTGAACCTAGAAAATCGAGACTTGGACCATCGAAATCTACGTTCAATGCTAAAAATTTCTTACGCAGCCTGTCCATGTTTATGTCATTGATTTCGGTGCAAAAAAGCTTTTGAAATGTGTCTCGCAGCCCGAAATCACCAAAAAACTATAAAACCCCCTATTTTAGCGTTTAAGATCATCCAAGGTCATTGAATTCGACGCCAATCGAAAGCCAGTGTACGACTTCCTATTAGTGATTACCAGTAACCTATAGATGCCCTATCTTGCACCGTTACTGAAATAAAGCGACTTAATGGCTAAAATCGCAAATTTTCCTACTTCCCCATCTCATTTAGCGCCCTCGTTTGGGGTGACCCTTTTCGAATTTATGGAAAAGCTTTACGGTTTCTGAAACTAGAGTCCTCCGGGCAGCCGATGGTGAAGATTTGGTGATCGTAGCTTGCACCGTTTTTGACTGACCCAACCGTGTGACAGACGGGCGGATAGACAGACAGAATTGCGATAGCTAAGACGAGCTAAAGCATGCAGTATAGCTAATTTCGTGCCTAAAAAGATGTCGCATTAACCGTCTCGATGTCGAGATGGTTGCGACAAAGTCTGTGACAAGTCCTCGACAAATCCGTTTGTGTCATGAAATTCAGTCCGTTACAATTAATGCACGTAGTCGGGGAAAGTCGGCGACAAAGTCCAGAAAGACGACAATGTCAGCGTAATGGAATTTGGGCTTTATGTTGCGATGCGTCAAAATTTAAAAATAGAGAAAAAATAGCTATGCGACCACCGCAGTAGATAGGTAGCTGACATAGCCCTAACCTTAACTTAAATTTATTTGACGATAGATCTGTAGCATCACCAAAATAACAAGAAAAGCCATGCTAACGCAAACGGGAGCGCACAACAGCCGCGGTGCATGTTTGAAAGCCCAGTACAACAAAGTCTAAGTCAGTCGCCAGAGGGCTCCAGACGACCCGCGGCTATATAGTCTATAGTGTTTTACTCGTACTCACCAGAGAGCGTGACGTGTCTCGCTCAGCCAACGCCGTGTCGGCTGGATATCGCAAATTTCCCTTACCCCCTCTCATTTAGCGCCCTCGTTCGAAGTGATCCCTTTCGAATTCATGAAAAAGCTTTACGGTTCCTGAAACTAGAGTCTTCCAGGCAGCCGATGGTAAAGATTTGGTGATCCTAGCTTGCACCGTTTTTGACTGGTCCACCCCTGTGACAGACGGACAGACAGACAGACAGAATTGCGATGGCTAAGACGTGCTACAGCAGTAGCTGCGGTTGCGCGTAAAAATGCAAACTTCATTATGTCTCAGAATTCACGGGCGCGAGGTTTCTAACTGGTATTTAACTGGCCAAATTCGTAAAATACCATGACCGGATAAATAGCTCACAGACCACAATAGTCTGTGGGCTATTTATCCGGCAGCCGGATATATAGGTTTTGTCACCGCGTTTTTTCTCCGCTAGCCCATTGATTATGATGCCCCCTCTCACTTTAAGTCCCAGAAACCGCCGATAGCTTAGCTCTGTCACGTTTCTGCTTAATTCCTAAGCTCAAACAACACTTTCTTAAGCTTCCTCTTTTATAATCTGCTTAAATACAGTAGGGATGCTTTATTCAAGTCTATCGCTTTTCTCCATAACAGCGCTTCCGTATCTCAACCCGTCACTTATAGGCCTACCGTTCGTTACCTCGATGTCGCATCTGCTGTCTGTCTGGGGCCCGATTCACAAAACCCGAGTGTACGCCACAGCTCGGTCCAGGTCCCAGCACGTGTGATGACACGTGTACACCGCGCGGAGAGAGAGAAAGAAAGAGTGGGCGTCTTCTTAATGCTGCACGGTGGTAAGTAGCGGTCGTCGATAATTATGTGTCTCTACATGGTCTACAGCAGTTGTCTAAGCCGGTGCGTGAAGCCGCCTCGTGTCAATAATGGCGCTGCTGCATGCTATTGTGATTGCAGTAAACGTCGCCGTCGCCGTCGTTGCAGATACACACGTGCTACTGCTGCTGCTGCTACAGACGCTGCAAGTTGGTCACCCCCGCAGCGCGGCACACCGTTCAACATGGTCGAGCCCGCTACTCGGCGATTGGTCGTCGTCCGGCCGGTGTATTCGTGCGCCGGGCCGGTCCGGGCAGGCCAGGGCGCCCGCGCGGAGCGGCGTAGGGCGGGGCCGGGACCCGTCGAGCCCCGTGGGTCAGTGAGGCCGAGCACCGGGCCAGCGCGGTCTCCGCTCGCCCCGTGCCTCGACGAGGTATAAGAGCTCGGCGACGTCGCTGCCACACTGTCACTTCGACTGCGGCACCAGACCCGACTGATTGGCTGTGACTGCTTCTTCGAGCCGCAAACTGCAGATCGTCAGCAGTTTCAGTAGCGCGATTCTTCACTCAGAAGTCTGCAGTGTAGAGGAGGAATTTCGACGTAGATCCGACGGGCAAACTGCACGTCGACATTGTCAGTTACGCTCAGCGAGGTCGTGGAGAGAAAGAGCGTTCATTTCTCGGCACAGAGACGTGTTGACAAAGTCAGTCACAAAACACAGTTTTCGGACACTAAAAGAGAAAGAGACAGTAGTCGCAGAGTATGGCGTTGGTGGTAGCTAACAGTGCGCCTGGCGGGGCGCCTGGCGGTGTGACGGTGGGAGGTGGCAGTGCTGGTGGTGTTGCGGGTGGTGGGAATTCGTCGTCGTCTGCTAACGCGGTGATTTGGAGCAGCCGTGAGGCGGCGGCGTGTAGCGTGGTGGACGAACTGGCCGGCGCTGCCGCCGTGGCCGCCGCGCACGCCCTTCAGGCCGCCGCCGGCGCCTCCCTCGCCCGGGCCTCTGTCGCCGCGGCCTCCAACAACGGGCCGGGAGGACACCATCACCATCATCACAGTCATCACCACTCTAACAACAACAACAGCGGTGCAGGAAGCGGACATCACACTCACAGCTCGTCGACGTCGTCGGGCGGCGGCGTGAACGACTCAAAGCAGCCGAGCATTGAGTGTGTCGTCTGCGGGGACAAGAGCTCCGGCAAGCACTACGGCCAGTTCACTTGCGAGGGATGCAAGAGTTTCTTCAAGCGCTCGGTGCGACGCAACCTGACCTACACGTGCCGCGGAAACCGCAACTGTCCGATCGACCAGCATCATCGCAATCAGTGTCAGTACTGCCGCTTCAAGAAGTGTCTCAAGGCCGGCATGCGACGCGAAGGTAAGCACGCATGTAGGCAGTGTCCGTTCAATACTTTGTGGTTGCTTTGTGTCTCTGCGCTTCAATAATCAGCAGCGGTTTGTCTTTAGATCAACACAATGTGATGACTCAAGGCAGTCTTAATCGTTGGCATCGTTGTATGAGGGAGCAGAAAAAGGGGCAAGGCGCAGTTCTCCCCATAAATCTGGTCTGTCAAAAAAAATTTCCGCGTGGAAAACTGTTTTTTTTTTCAAAATTACAAAATTTGGTGCTCAAATTTTTTTGTGGAGAATTTTTTCTTCAAAGTTGTAGTTTGTTACGACACGTAATCTTTTGTCAGAAATTACCAGCTGTTTGTCATAAAAATACAACTTGCTGCCTCTTTCTGCCAAAACAGTTTTTAAAACCCACGACGTCATAATAACCCCGCCCGTCCGCCAGATTTGCCCATTTTTGGGGTGCTTACACGATCCGGTAAGCGTCCGGCAAACTTCCAGCAAATGTATTCAAAATGCACGTGCTAATGCTGGACGTTTGATAGAAGTTTGCTAGAAGTTTGCTGGACGTTTGCTGGATCGTGTAAACACCCTATTTCAGATGGCGGGACCGGGCAGAGTGAAACTTTATGGCGCCTCGGCAGGTAGAGCGTGCAGTGACGGCTTTGACATGGTACAATGCTTTGCATTTTCAACACATTTATACGAAAAAACATGACACCTGCATTAATGGCCGCATGTGCCTCATTGATATAGCTGACGTGAAAAGCAATTAAGAAATTTCGAAATCAAATTTACGATTAAGCTAAATACAAAATTTTTCGTGATGTGGATACTATATATATATATAGTCGCATGAAATCGGTTTTGGCCGATTTGACAGAATTAACTTTTTATCAGAACATAATTATATAGGCATGTGGTCGGTTTTGATTAATCAGTTTTTTTATTTCAGGATAACCGTGCATATTTTAGTCATATAATTTCCAGTTCATGCACAGTTGTCGTGTAAAATAGGCTTTTATGAAATGTAACATTCCCTAAAATTTAAATGTGACAATTTTTGCTTCTTGTTTTGGGGGGGTTAAAAATTAAATCATTTTTAATCTCTTAAACGATAACTAATAAGTTTTTGTTATAATATTTTCGTTATTTTTGTACTTTTATTTGCTGCGTACAGTTATTTCGACTGCAACTAAGTTGAGAAAATTATCATTGTACATTGGAAGTAGGCCCTGGGCCTACGTAAGTAAATCTGTTGAACGGATTGGGGCGTTTTCGTTGTCGTCGTCAGAATTTAGTGATGCACGTGTTGCGCGTATTTTCGGGTGTGGTGATGTTTGCTTGTGTATATTTGCAGCTGTACAGCGGGGTCGGGTGCCGTCTTCACAACATCCGGGCTTTCCCGGTCAGCTGATGCTGGCAAACGGCGACCCGTTCGGCGGTCACAGCTATCTGAGTAGCTTTATCTCCATGCTACTGCGTGCAGAGCCCTACTCCACGGCCAGGTATAAAATATGCATAGAGTTGTTCATTTCTGGAACTTTTCATAACGGTTAATTTTACGTTTCTATCACCCTTTAGGGATTCACCGTTAAATAGTGCATGTTGATTTCTCCGACCATCTTAAGTTTACTGTGTAATATTTTCTGTGCAATATTTATTTTCTTGTTTCAATTTGACTTGAAATTGATCTAAAATTGCATGAACTGTGACTGTTCTTTAGGTAATTAATTAATTGCGTGTGCGTTTTTTTTTACTTCCAGCGTATCATTTCCGTGTTTTGTAGGATATTAGCATGAGGCAATGTACATGCTGTTTGAGGCAGATAGCTTAAGTTTTGTCATCAAGCTGTGTGTTTGTGAAACTTTGTAAACGTGGGCTATTTTACATATAATATAGACCCGTGCATGGAACAGCCTACCGTCGTTTGTTACGTCATCGTCGTCACTGTTGACTTTCAAGCGTCATTTGAAGACGTATCTCTTCGCAATATCGTATCAGCGACGCTGATTCCAACTGTCTACTAGTTTTCTGTTTGCCGAACATGTTAACTATTGTAATTATGTTACGTGTGCTTGTAGTCTATTTTGGGCTAAATGCCACGCTAATCTTTTCATTCATAATAATAATAATAATAATAATAGTAATTTTACAAGATTAGGGGCAAATAAAATGATGATCAGTTAATCTTTCTGCATATCACGGCCATGCGCGTTTATATACATGTATCAACTGCTGAGAAATGTATTTCGTCATTTTAACTACTTTGAAAACAGGAAATCGTTGTCAGAATCGTTTAGCATCAATTATTATGACGCTATATGTGCTGAAGGTACGGTGCAGCAAGCGGTGCGGCTGGTCCGGCACAATGTATGCAACCGCCGCAGCCGACGCCCAATAACATCATGGGCATTGAGAACATCTGCGAGTTGGCAGCACGACTGCTCTTCAGCGCCGTCGAGTGGGCTCGAAACATCCCGTTTTTCCCCGACCTGCAGGTAATCTATGTGCCGCCCGCTTTCGGCGAGATCTATCTATTTAATATCAAGATCGTACGCCGAATACAGATCAGAGAAAAATGAAAATACAACAAAATAGCAACGCAGAAAAAAATAATAATACAATTACATGAAAAGTATATACGAAATGCCACAAAAATCAGCAAGAAATCTTATTTTTTTCCATTTTGTAAAACAATCAGCGAAAGTTGGTCACGGCGATACCGACCGAACGGTTTCGGTCGTCGCGGCGCTTTGCATCATGGGATTCGCTGCCCGACATTCTTCGTGACCCAGAACTGAGTCTCAACACTTTCAAACGCCAGCTGAAGACATATTCTGGCGAAATGATGACGACTGAACATGTACTTAGCGCATTATCAATTTTTGTACAGAAATCGATACTTTACTTTAGCTCAGGTCAGTGATGTAAACAAGATTTTTAAAAACCAATACTGTGAAGACCAATACTCTTTTTTAAATATAAAAGCCAAGACTTTTTATAAAGCAATAAATTGGTTTAAAGTAGCAATTTACAATGACTTTAAGTTTCTGATTTGTGCCAAATTTGGTATCAGTCTGATAAATGGGTCTATATTTTACAGTTACAGTCCGTAAAAAGTGGCCCCGCTTTGTTGGCTACCCTGCAAATTGTCACGACGGCATAACTAGACCAGGTGTTATATAACTATTTACAGGTTTAATGAACAAAAAAGAAATAAAGCAGAACAAAAGAATAGTTCTGCGCGCGACTCGTGCTCCATTCCGACTTCCAACTAGCCTAAAGCTAGGCCTAAAGCTACTGCCTATTGTCCGCTAATAAAGCTAGCGTTCCATCGTTCGGTCAAGTGGGGCGTCACACAAATGAATACCATATATGTGATGTAATAAACTTGTCTGTGTATTTTTCACGCAGGTGACGGATCAGGTGGGGTTGCTGCGGCTGTCGTGGAGCGAGTTGTTCATACTGAACGCGGCGCAGTGTTCAATGCCGCTGCACGTGGCGCCCCTACTGGCAGCCGCTGGACTACACGCCAGTCCCATGGCTGCCGACCGTGTCGTCGCGTTCATGGACCACATCCGCATCTTCCAGGAACAGGTCGAGAAACTCAAGGCTCTGCACGTCGACTCCGCCGAGTACAGCTGCCTCAAAGCCATCGTACTCTTCAGCTCAGGTGCACTGTGCATAAGTCATGCTAATTTATGCTAATTTATGCGTGGATCGGGTTCACAAAAATGTCGGCGCTGCGCCGTTAATGATGATTTTTAATACTTGGATGCAGTAACGATGTCAGACAAACAATCAGACGCTTGTGAGCGTGGTTCCTACGTGTTTTAGTCAGTGGCGTCATTTCAGTAAACTATTGGGGGGAGGTCTCAGTAATCTTTGGGGAAGGGGTCTTAGTCTGCGTAATGTATTATTCTTGCAGCTGTAACACTGTTTCAAAGGTACGATTTAGAAGGAAAAAGGTAAAATTATAAATACTTGGGGGTCCGTAAACCCCTCTTTTCCCCATGAATGACTGCCCTGGTTTTAATTGTCGCTGCAGTCTGTTGCTGTTTAATTTAGCATTCAGTTGTTGAAAAACACGCCAAAATTATTTTTGAATCAACTGTAAATATATCAAATTTAATTTAAGTGCACATGCACGGGCCATGCACAGTTACATTGAGTCAGGGTTAATATCCACAGTAAAGTATAAGTGCATTTATTAGCATTCCAGTATTTTGAAAACAGCGAATCTGAGATGATATTGTTGTCAAAAATTTTTATTACTTATTGTTACTTTCAATTATATTGCTGACGCTTTGTCTCTATTTTGTTTTTGCAGATAAAGTCAAATCGAGGACAGTAAGGAATTTTACATATTACGGTATGTGCATGTGTGATAAATTTTTGTCTTGTACGTTATTTAAAATTGCATTGATTGAATAATTGTTTCGATGATGAGCTAATGTCGTGTCGGATATTTGCTATCTTCACTGCGGACTAAAGGAATATATTTCGTGCCAAAAAATAAATAAATTAAGATTTAGTTTTACATATCATGCTATTGTTGAGAACAGAACAGTGACATCACTTAATTAGTTATCATATAGTTAACTACCGTGCATGATGCAAATAAAAATTAGTCTATTTATTGTGAATCATTTATCTTAAGACGTTATATCCACATTTATTCAGCGTTTCAGAGCACACTTTTTCAAGAGATTGTTTTTGGCTGTTTTTTTAAACTGGACTTTATTTAACAATGGGTCTTTGGTCCTGCAGTAGTTTTTATGCCCTAGTTCACTTTAGTTCACTTAGTTCACTTTTTTCTTAGTTCTTAGTTTACTTTATAAATTTTTGATTGATCGATTGATTGACTGTAGAGACACCCGAGTCCTTCTCAAAACGCTAGTGGCATTTATTGGGCGTAAACCCTCCCAAAAATTCACTAACACCCATCACAAATTTTTATCTACTTGCTCGACGTGGACAGTAGCGGTGCTCATTCTAATAACTTGAAACTTATTTTAGATAAAAAGAACCAAAAACTATATACAAAGTTTGGTTTTAAAAAACCCGGATTTAATTGCCAACAAATCCCAGAACCTAATAAAACCCACAGGGAGGAGCACGGTGTGAGACGGGGTGTCCCCTCTCCACCAGGGGATGAATATTTTTTGTGGTCTGCTAGGGGGCAGGGCACGTAAGAGTCTCTTCCTTCCTTCCTACGTCTGCAGTGGCTGGAGGTTAAAAAAGGGTTTTTCGGGTTTTTCAGCCCTGTATGGATATAGATTTGTGCTGATTTGCTGCGTTTGTCTGTAACTGCATGCAGACGCGTGCGGTCTGTCGGACGCGAGTCACATCGACAGTCTACAGGAAAAGTCACAGTGCGCGCTGGAGGAGTACGTGCGCATTCAGTACCCGAATCAACCGACGCGCTTCGGCAAACTGCTGCTGCGACTGCCGTCTCTACGCACGGTCTCCGCACAAGTCATCGAACAACTGTTCTTCGTCCGTCTCGTCGGCAAAACTCCCATCGAGACGCTCATCAGGGACATGCTGCT
>Ga0056128_1007087_pt1 | contig 14141 bp, 6 predicted proteins | sample WorMetLIZISLAND2_FD_71113 | JGI IMG/M metagenome (GOLD analysis project Ga0056128, IMG submission 71113) | Marine gutless worms symbiont microbial communities from Max Planck institute for Marine Microbiology, Germany - Olavius geniculatus... ... | reverse complement strand
TGAGTGTACGAGTAACACAGAAGACATGTCACTCATGGCAGTTGCTTTCAAGGGTACGTACAATCATATATCAAACTAACAACACGAAAAATACCTAAATTTACATACACCACCAACATACTAAATGACAAGCACACAATCTAATTGCCAATAAAAAAACAAAAAAGTGTTTTAACCGCCCTTTTATGTCATGTGGCCAGGAAATGGACCGGACCTATTCTATAGCTCTTAGAATCTGTGAAACCTGCATGGGATTCGCTGTCAAACAAAGAACATCTCACAGTGCAGATAAAAATCATTAAATAGAATCCATCACTCCAGCAATTATCTGCTGCTGTACGGTGAAGGTAAACAAACAGTTATTAAAAGAGTGCAGGCGTACCTGATGCTTCATGTAAAAATAGTCGACGCCATCAAACGTTGCCATTCGCGGACCCTGTCAGCATGTAGCAAATGCACACACATAGATTCAAAATGTTCTAATGCCATAGCCTTATTTTCTAAGGCTACAGGACACCATCCAACCCTCTTGATTGCGTGAAAAATTAATCTCAGAGCATGCACATTAATAACTATGAAACAATATATTCAGCCTACTTGGGAATTGAAGCCAGGACCAGTCGATAATCAAAAAATTCAAGGGGTCAATAAGCCACAGCCAAAAAAAATAAAAATTTAAGGCAGAGCCCAACGTAAGGCTACCCGGTGCCATAACTTCAAATGAGGAAGACTTAGGGGGTTGACATTACCCTCGTAGCAATGTCATGTGGCCAAATGCAGTCGCATTAGACAAAGAAACACGTGCAATACCACAAGTCTTGATCCATGGCTGCTGATTCGTTGAGGCATCGATTATATATGTGGTAACATGACCATCCCCAATTCCTTCCAGGTACGGTTCATTCTTCTAATTTCAGACTTCGTCTGCTGTCTGGTTTTAGAGCAGATGTGGAATAAGGAAAAAACAATGCAAAAATATAAGGCCTCCCACTACTAACATAGTAGCAACATATGAAGTAGCAGTAGTAGTAGCATTGACATAGTACTAATCACAGCAGTAGCAGTAGCATACTTGTACTAGTCATAGTCATACTTGTAGTAGTGATTAAAGCAGAACTACTTATGATGATGCTTACAAGAACTATCACCGGTATTACTCGCAATGCCAGCAAGCTGTCGCATGATGGACTGGTAGCATGTCTGGACCTGTAGTAGTAGTAATAGTAGTAGTAAATGCATTAGAGATTAATTTAACAATACACAGTATATAAATTTACATTTTACTTACTTACTCACTTTTTACTTACTGCAGTAGTAATAGTAGTTAATAGTTGTAGTATTATCATCGGTATTACTCACAATGCCAGCAAGCTGTCGTTTGATGGACTGGTAGCGGGTCTGGACCTGCTCCGCCATGAGCTGAAACTGATCTCGTTCCTGTCGACACTGATCCAGATCTTTGCTCAGTATTAGCAAGGCTTCACATTTACTGTCCAGCTTACGCTGACACGCCTGCAGCTGTTATTCAGACATGACAATATTTATTCATCAATCAACCAATCATAACTTAGTAGCAGTGGCACTATTTGGTACTGAATACTACCGAAAACAAGCAAAAGATATAGGAAATAACTAAGGTTGCTTACAGTAACTTCCACCGACATGACTGCAGCTATAAACGATACGCACATAAATAAATATTCATTAAATCAATCGTTCATGGATCACAAATTACAATTTTTAAAAAAAAACAATAACAACAAACACACATTTTTAACCAAAAACCTACAGATACTGAGATTGTTTGTCCTTTACGTCATCAGTTTATCATCAGCAAGACGACAGTAAAAATTAAAGCAGAAAACAACTCGACAACAAAACAATAACAAACAACTGCAATTACTAAAAACCATAATTTCGCCATTAAATATTCTGAAAACGGACAGATTAAATTACACTGCCTATGACCACGCCCCCCCCCCGGCATTGATCAGGCGTAACAACAACACCAAGGATAAGCCATGCCAAAAAACATATAAAAAAGCATACACAATCTAACAAAAAAAACAGCTTTACGCAGACCATATATGACGGCAATACCTCGCATTTTAACGCTTCAAAATCTTGTTTTCTTTCTAACTCAGCCATCACAGCTGTTCGCTCATTATACTGTTTCCGGTTAGTTTGTTTTGGTTCAGCTAATCATCAAAACGTCTCAAGCCAGTTAAAAGACCTAAAATTTGAGATAATTTGCTAAAAATTTTCATTGCCAATTTGTTTTTGATTAAATTTTTTTTACAAAAAAAACTTTTTTAATTTAAATTTTTGAAGCAAGTGTGCACTGTTACAGACGTGTCGGACTTGGTTAAGAGGTTAGGTAATTAACCGCATTGCGCATCACTAATATGCAGTTTCTTATTTTTATCTATGGCACTTTCTCTTTTTCCGGAAGTTGTCGAAGTTGTTGTTTGTTTTCATTATGGTAGTATTTTTAATCTGAAGATTTTATCGTAATCATGCAACTATGACGTAGCGAACCGCTGCCCGAAATGTTAACAAACACACATCTTTACTATGGCTTGCTTATATTAGTGATCCTTTAAGTCTTAAAGACTGGTATCGTTTCAGCTCCAGTCGCTATTTCCGTAGATATTTTATTGCATATTACGTCTGCGGGTAAAAAGTGGATTGCGGATGTGCGGTTCTGCGGATGTTGCAACAGGTAACGCTGTAATTAAGCTGTAATTTATATAGTTTATCTCTTAACCCCATTCCTAACCCTAACCCATATTCTTAAGCCTAATCTTAACCCTAACTCTAACACTAGCCCTAAGCCTGTTGCGACATCCGCAGATCTACACATTCGCAGATTCACTTTCTACCATATTTCTGATTCTGTGTTGCAGGCGGACACGGAGGCAGCCGACATACAAGAAGCGTTGGAGAAGAAAAAGAAGCGAATGTTCCGCAAGTACACGTACCGCGGAGTCGACTTAGATCAACTGCTCGATATGTCAAAGTAAGACTTCTTGGTAAAAATTTACATTAACTCCGCCACCCCAGATTGCTTCAGAAGTGACTGAATTAGGTAGAATTAGTGTTGTTATGCATGTCTTAGACTAATTTAATTATGGGAAACTGCAAATAATTGACTATTGAGACCCGAGAACAAAGTCCACTTTTTGGGTGAATTCTATCATTCTAAAGAGGGTTTTTTTGATGGGGCCTATAAAGAAAAAAGGGGCTAGGTCTTTTGGGGAAAACAAAAAACACATAAAGCACACTAGTGCCACCACCTGGCGAATGAAACACGTACTAAACTCTGTAAGAATAAAATAATTTTACAGCTGAATAAGCCGCATCTACAACCCATAAAACTAGTTAAAACCGCTTAATGGCACTACCTAGCAAATGAATACTGTACCAAAAAAATTTAGAACAAAAATAAGCTGAGCGAACAGCAACATAAATCACAAATGAATACAAAAATCCCCCAAAACAGCGAAATCAATTTGCCACTCCTTTGGGAAAAAAATAACGAACTGCAGATACTGAATAAGCAGCATATAAAGAACAAAGGAATTAATATTAGTGCTTCTCCCCACTTAAAACCCCAAATTTATTCTCGGGTAGCAATATGTCAATCAGTATGCCCCTCTTAAGAAAAGTAATATGCTTTCCATGTAGTCCTTAATGGACATAGATGCCCCAGTTTATATATATTTTATTATAACACATTAGGTCTCATTTATTTACAGCCAAAAGAAGAAGTTAATATCTCTCATATATTTATCATTTAGCCATGCATTGTCTGATTTGTGTTGTTTTGTGTTGTTCAGTGAGCAGCTAATGCCTCTGTTTAGTTGTCGAGTTCGACGGCGGTTTTCCCGAGGTCTCAAACGCAAACCGATGGCTCTTATCAAGCGTCTCCGCAAGGCCAAGAAGAACGCTCCAGCTCTCGAGAAACCAGAGGTTTGTCCCGTGGTTGTCATGTAATAGCATTGCTAGGTGGACTTAATGATGACGGCTTGCTAGCATGCATCCCATTGAGAATGGGGGTCTTGCAACTACTTTTGAAAATGAAAACTGAACAGTCAAAAATTGATTTAGAATTTAGCATATTAGCCGTAATTATTTGGAGCCTCGGGCGTAACTTCATGAAACTTTCCAAGTGCCGTGAAGTAGATGTGAGAATTTGGGTATGGAAAAACTTCTTGGGCCTGCATCCCCACTGCACAGTTTGGGAGCCAGGGTTGACAAAAAAATCATGATTTTTTAAAGAAAAATTGAAAGCATCAATTTATTTATTTAAATCGATTTTTTAATATTTTTATTAGATTTTTACACTATTCTATTCTATCTGTGATAACCAATGTGCTACCTTTATCTGCTAGTTTGTGGATGACAGTAATTGGCCTTGATTAGAGTTTCTTTTTTAAAAAATTACATGTGTTATTTTTATAGCAGCCTGCTAAATTACAATTTCAACCTGGCGTTGCATTCTAATGTTTGTGAATGATAATGGGGCCGGCTGCAATTTGTCAGACTTTTTAAAGCAAATAGTAGACAATGATGAAGGCCATAACATTTCTAATACCTGTTAGCATGCTGATTGTTGAAAGTAACTACCAAAACAACATGAGCGATTAACAAGAGTCAAGGCCAAGTAATTAATGATGTTAACTTTGGTAAAGTATATCAGGTTAAGCTAACTTACCAGTTCAGTCCAAATATTAATGTAGGCAACAAAATAAATTGAGTTAGCAAGCACTAGAGTGCACAAAATACCAATAGTAGATTGCAAACTGAAAACAGCCATCACATTTACACAAAAATTTGTAGGTTTATATTCAATGATTTAAATTGTGATTTTTATTGTTGATTTAAATCATGATTTAAATCGATTTAAATCAATGATTTAAATCACTTGATTTAAATCGCATCAACCCTGTTGGGAGCACAATTTCAGGCAACTTCAGACTTTGATTGCAAATATCTCCAGAGCGTACTAGCTGTACCAGTTTATTTGTACTGCATTGACTACAGTAAAATTAGGTAAGGGTCAGTGAAATGCCGTAAAACTTTACACTAACAAATGGTTTTAGGGTTAGAACGATACTAGCATTGGGGTATTGGGAATTGCCCAATATTTGCTAGTACTGGGTTGTATTTGGTACTGGGCAATACTTTTCTGGGCTGTGGTATTCAGTACTAATACTGCCCAATGAGTTCTAAGTACCCACCAGCCACCCTCCGCCTGCCACCGACTGCTATCCTGTAGTGATGATCAAATGTGGCTGTCTCTTATTTCTGGTACAGCACGGCCACAGGCTGAGAGGCAATGGACAGGGAGTGAAAGGACATTGCACCCTTAAATGGTGGGCTGAGCAGACCAAACAGATCCTAATGCTTAGTTAACACCATTTGGCTAGCACAGTTAGCACAACACACTTCACTTCTCATGTTTAATTCTAGCAGGAAATGTGGCAGGAAGCTGATATCAGTATCGGCATTGTGTATTGGTATCGGAAGGACCCAATAATATTTGGTGTTGGATTGGGTACCGGCTAGCTTTTCTGCTATCATTCTAACTCTAAATAGTTTATGTGTTAAACATACACTTTGTGTTAAAACTAAGCTCTTGAGGGCTTTGCTTTGTTGCTAGTCCCCCATGTGAGTCATGGATGTTAGGCCAAACTAGGCTAGCCAACCGCTGGGACACATGATGCATGTTACAAAATCATGCTTTGTACGTCTTTATTGTCTGGTAGAAAGTTGTTAAAGGTACCTGAAGGTTAGCGATGTTTGTTTAACTTAATTCGACTGTGCTACATTGAACTGTCTGCGTATATTTAAGTTAATCTGAGCGTGTTGCAGTATTGTTGCGTATCTGTACAGTGTGTAAAGACGCACCTGCGTAACATGGTCGTGGTACCTGAAATGATTGGAAGTATCGTCGGTGTTTACAATGGCAAGACGTACAACCAGGTTGAAATTAAGGTACGATTTCCTCTTGCGGTGTTTCACGCTAGACTTACTTAGACTCACTTTGACTTAGGTCCTCCTTATTGAGTGACTGGCGAAGGCTCTACACTTCTTGTGGTCACTAGCAACTAGTGATTGCAATCCCAGAATTGGTTTCTCCATCCTGGATCTGGGATTAAGAAATTTGTTATCTCAGGATCCCGTCTTTGGTATTAGGCTCACAAATTGGTTATTGTGTATTTTTTGTATCACTATGATAACCCTACGAGACTCATTTCTTGCGTATGATGCAGCCTGTAGGTATATCAAGCTAAAAAGAGTGACTGTGACTGTTAAAATTCAACTTACAGCGCACGACAAGCACACTTTTGTGCATGAATAATGTTCGTGAGACAACTAAAATTGTTATTTTATCACGCAGCACTTGAAGGAGTACTGTTTCAACAATTTTTGGCAATCGCAAAATCTCTGGATTGTCGTAGGATTCAGGATTAGGTCAAACGGCAGCCTAGATTCAGAATTCCGCGCTTAGAATCACTACCAGCAACAGACTTGGGACTTGGCCTCCACCCCTCTGTCACCCATCATTTTTACAGTGTCTTTTTACTTATTATCATGTGTTCATTTTGCCTCAGTACATATTGGTTTTTGGTCCCCACTGTTGTTGGTAGGTCCAGCGTCTGATGATTTCTGATAAATCAATATGTGCATAAAATTCGCCACATTTCCAAATATCAGCATTTAGCAAGCATATTATTGTATAGCTAAAGGTAATTGAATTGGTCTTGAACTCGGTGTTTATATCATTGAAAACCCAAAACCATTTATACTGGAAGAATGCAGTTTAGTAGCATTGGGTTTAAATTATGAAGCACATTTTGTGTGTGTTGTCATTTGTAATGGATGTTGAACAGTCGCTGTAGAAATGATGGTAAGTCAAAATAACCATGTTTAGAAAATCAGACAATAATAATAATAGTAATTGGAAATATATAATGCACATGACTAAACACTCTGTAAGGGATGACTGTAAACTGTTCTATAGTATGTTATGGGGTTTTTTAAAGGTTTTTACATGTGACAGCAGGTACTGCTATATTGCATCTTAACCACCACAATTCTGTCTGTCCGTCCGTCCGTCACACGGTTCACCATCGGCTGCCTGGAAGACTCTAGTTACAGGATCCGTAAAGTTTTTGCATAAATTCGAAAGGGGTCACTCCCAGTGAGGGCGCTAAATGAGAGGGTGTAGGCAAAATTTGCGGTTTTTAGCCAATACGACTGCACAAGACCGGTCGCGCTCTCTGGCGAGCGTAAATGAAACATCGTTGCTGGGATTGGTGAGCTTAGATTCTGTTCGCGCCAGGCCTTCAAACACACAGCGCTGTCGTGTGTTCCCCTTTGCGTTACCTGGGCTTTTCTTGTTACGATGTTGTTTGCGTGTGTTGTGTGCACACAGCCGGAGATGATAGGTCATTACTTGGCCGAGTTCAGCATCACGTACAAGCCCGTGAAACATGGTCGACCTGGTATTGGCGCCACACACTCGTCACGTTTCATCCCACTCAAGTGATTGGCTCTGCTGAAACCAAGACACTTCCTCTCAGAGACAGTTGTCTGGACTGTGTTCGATTTTCACTGGGCAGAAGACTCGTTATGATATTGTAATGTCTGCTGGTTGAACCGTCACGAAAGTGTATATTATACATCAACGACCTTGCTGTTTAGTGTTGTCTTTTAAATCTTATCTGTACACAGTTTCATAAAGAAGTTTATCACAGTCTGACTGGGTTATGAAAAAAAGAAAATAGAGTGCCTCTTTACGAAACACTGTGTACTGTTATTAGTAGTAATCAGTAGGGCCGATAGTTTTTCGTAAAAGAATTTACCAAATTCCACAGGCCAGTTCGCAAAATCTGCGGCTCACCGCTGAAAAATTGTCTAAATTCTGTGGCTTACCATGGCCTTCCATTTTTGCATAAACTAAGCTCTGTCTGTTAAAAAAACTACTTTTTGGAGGCTGGCATGGTGCTCAGTTATGCTAACAACATACAAAGAAAATTATCGATCTTTTTTTTAAAGTGCAATTGGTCGCCGTGTGTTTATTTACGATTGTGCCGTATCACCAAGGTAATGTTAGTAGGGATGCAGTTTTAGGCAGCTTAGTTTGATTTTTTTGTCCGTGATATAGTTAGTCTAATTACATTATCAAGCCGACAATCGTACTGACCATCGGTCATTTCTCAAAATTCTGCTGCAGTATCAAAATTCTGTGGAACAGGGCAAATAACGCGGCCCGCAGAAAACTGGGCCCTAGTAATCAGTGGCATCATGGCTTAAAAGTGGGCAGGAAGTTAAAACAGTTTTCTGACGGATGAGATGCTAACGTTAGTTTTGCCATCAATGTTCCCAAAAATAGCGATTTTTTCAGTCCAAAATTCTGAATGCAAATTTTCCAGCAGTCTTACCATTTAAGAGGCAGTTGGCCCTGCTTTAATATCGAGGACATACCCAATATGTGCAAGGTAAGAAAGGTAAAGGTATCCTATACTCAATAATGAGCATAGAGTCCGGAGCTGATCCCGGTCTCTAGACAGTCAGCCCGCATGTGACGTAGTCATAAACCCGGTGGTAGGCTGCCATTACTTTCCACCAGGCCCGTGGTTACCTTTCCAGCCAGAGAGCATCACCGCTAGAGATTGCAATCCCAAATCCCGGATAACAAAAATTAGTTTGAAATGTACTTTTTCACACGCTCAGTAATACAAACAAAAATTTTAGCTATCTTATGAGTAAAATATTTTATGTGCACTAGAGTCTTACTCCTTAATGTGCACTAATTTGTATTCTGACAGTTACTGACAGCCTCTACAGTTCGAATACATTTTCAGTAGGATGTATACTACATGTTATGCATGAAATAAGTCAATTGTAGATACCAGAATGATGACCAATCTGTAAGCCTAATCCCGAAATGGGATCCCGGGATTACATATTTCTCAATCCCGGGATTGCAATCACTAGTCACCGCCCTTTGACTGGTACCAAATTATACTGCTTGGTGACAGGCATGTGTGTGAACAACTTGCTCAAGGTCATTACCTAACAGTGCCCCGGCTTGGAGATGATCCTGGGACTTTTCAGTCACCAGTCTCGCTTGATATTACACTGAGCAAGATAAAAATCATCAAATTAAAACAATAGCAACTAAAAACTAGGAGTGGTAAAAATGTCGGATTTGTCAAGTAATCAATTGTGCGACAAAAATTGACAAAAGCATTTTAATGCATTATACATAAAATTGAAATGCACCACTTAATTTTCATTCACACACAGTCGCTCCAGCATTAGAGCGGACGCATTAGTTTAATACATAATACAAATACTATAATCAAAACGACATCCTTTCACAACACACCTCTGTAACAATATACCATGCAACAATCTTAGACTCTTAGATACAAATTTATTACGCTTAGTTGCCATATCTGTCCAGTGGCATAGCCAAAAGGGGGGCTGGGGGCCAGCCCCCCAATCCTCCAGACAAAACATAAGCATACATAAAATCTGCACGAAATTTGCCAATTTGGTCTGCTTATTTTCGAGAAAAAATTAAAGTTGTTTCCACCAGATCTCATTTTTTAAAGCTAAAATGTAGCAAATTCGATTTCGGCTGGGGCTTCACCCCAGACTCCGCTGGGAGAGCTCTCAGTGCTCCCCCATACCCCCTAGCGGGATTTTAGAGGCCCTGCTTCTAAAGTTGACACACTAGCCAGGAAACAGGCGCCTGTTGTCTGGTGCCAGAAACCATGACACACAGTCAGCAAATGATGCCGACAAAAAAAAAACCAGACAGATTCATTTTTTCGTACTGTTCTACGAGTTAAAAAGTACATTTGTCACTCCACTTTATCTTTTATTTTTGTTTACCAACAAACGAGCAGTGCTATCATCTGCTCAGACTGACCAATCACAGTTCAGCTTTCCAGCCGGTTTCCGGCACGAAATCGAACATGCTCTAACCAGCGCCAGATTCTGGCACCAGAAAAGTATGACAGACCGACCAGTTTCGCCTGAAACTGGCCAATGTGTCATCACTATAAGGGAAGGGAGGGAGGAGAAAAGGGTAGGACGGTAAGGGAGGGGAGGGGCAAAAGGAGGAAGGGAAAGGGATACGAGCCCGCCATTGAAGTAAGTGTTTTTGCTGGCTTTTTAACTACAGACAACGAGCACATTTGATGTCAACAAGAGCTAGATAATGTTCATTTTTCTATGAAAAAAATGATATGTAACATTGATACAAGCACAAAGTAGGTTCAAGCATTTGTTTTTTTCCGTTGCAGTATACACTGCACTATCAAAAAGGAGAATAGTTAAGAAAATTTTTTGAACCCCTGTGACATATGGCACTATATTATGTGGTTTGATTGACTGCATCTCTACACTTTACCTAGCTCAACTATTTAAAAGCAAGAAATTTGAGCTGATGCTCATGAGACGCGCAAGAACCTAAAGCAGTTCCTGTTCGCAGGTAATCTTGGTCTATCTCCATCCATTTTGTCACAATTCACTCTTCTGCAGCCGAAAATTGCCCTATTTTGGGGGTAAAGGTCATTCAAGGTCGTCGATGTTGATGCTATTAAAAAGCATGTCATCGGTGCTTGTTACGATAAGCAACATGTCTGTGCTTATCTGCAACCGTTTTCACAATAGATAAGCTAATGGTGGGAAAATAACCACTTTGACAACCGTGTGAAAGTATGGGTCGGGACTTGGACTACTAAAATGTACATTCAATGGCAAAATTATCATGTGCAGGTTGTCTTGGTCTATCTAAAGCCATTTTGGTACAATTTACTTTTGAAATAAGCTTATATGTCGCAGCCCAAAATCTCTAAAAATTCACCAAAACCTAAACCCTAAAATTTTAGCGGTTCAAGGTCATCGATGTTGAGCTTTCTAAGAAGCTTGTCGCCAATGCTTGTTGTCATAAGCAGCATGTCTGTGCTTATGTGCAACCCTTTTTACGCTAGACGAGCCGACAGTGGTACAATAATGTCTTTTTAGGGTGGGTGCTCCTCTTTCACTCCCTCGTTCGTGGTGACCCCTTCACCAAGCGGCATGAAAATTTGTCACGAAATACTAGAGACTAGGCTATCATACTGTCATAACCCAAAGTCTCTATCTCACCTGGTCTTGAATCGGTACCGGGTCATGACAGACAGACAGACACCAAGCCAGAATCACCTTAGCTAATATGCGCTATATGCTGTAACAAAGAAATGGCGTTTAAAATGACAAATGTTATTCAGCTTCAGTTGGACTGGGTGCATACAGTCGTGGAATGTAAAGTTCAATTTTCCAGGCCTGTAAAGTCCTCGAATCAAGCCAGTTGATTTAGTTAACATACATAAAAATTACTTTTTCGATATGGACTCAACTTAAGTCCTAGAAAGACGTGTAAATGGAAATTGAACATAAGATACTGGGAAATTAATAAAAATCCGCTTTCAGTGATTTGTACACACCCTGGTTGGACAATTGCTGGCAGCAAAATATGACAACTAAGCAAGCAGTTTTTGTTCAATCTTCACAACATTCTTGCGGCACAAAATGCACTCAGGAGCCACCAGTTTTCAGTGCAGTTTATGAGTAAATATGCACAGTGCACGATGCAGTCAAAAGGCCCACCAAATCGTTAATTGACCACTCTTGAATATGCACAACTTGATGTACAAAATATAGAAATAATATTAATGAATATGTTGCACAGAATTACACATTGCAGATTTTAAGTAAAATAGAACAAAACTCTTACTGTGCAAAGCATGCAATTGTCAATAGCAAGGTCACATGCTTAGGGACCAACTTAATTCACGATTTCACGGCCGTGACATTTTCCGTGAAATTGGCCTTCTTCCGTGAAAAACGCCGATTTCCGTGAAATCCATGATTTTTCGTGAATTTTAGCGCTTTATAGTTTAATTTATGACAATTCCAGAGTTTTATCAGCAGCTTTTGTACAGATGTTGCTGTTTGCTATGTGTTGCACTTTAGCACTAAGTAGCTGACATTGACTGTCTTGAGTCTTGACTTAGTGTAGTAAATATTTTTTGTTCAGAAATTTCTTCGTTCGCATTAGCGCAGCACCTCAAAATAACGTCTCTGGGGCCCGTGAATTTTCCGTGAAATTTGACACATTTTAAAAATTCTGCCGTGAAATCATGCATTTTTTCCCGTGAATTCGGTTGGTGACTACACATGCTCCGTAATTCACATGGGTCATAAAACGAAGACACACAATCAACAAACTTGTACGATAAACTTGATGTAAATTTTTTTGTACGAAATTTAGTAGAAGTTTTCGTACAAAAAACACTAAACACAGCAGAATAATCATACCTTCCGATTCCAGCTGCCTGTTTGCTAGATTCTAACACAGAATAAAGCTACAGTATTTGGTAGGGTTGCTGTCGATCAGTAACCTTTTAATCAATTAATTTCCAAAAATGGTCAAAATTTTAATCTCTTGATTTTTAAGGATTAATAAATTAATTAATCATTCATTTCTGGACCCCTGCTATTCGTCGCAATAAACTTGTGTAAGTCAGATATCTCCGCCCCCCCAATACCACAAGTTTGGATCTTTTGATCCCAAAACCAAATAAGTTTTTCTCCGCCCCCGCGTAGCACTGCTGAAAAAAGATGGAGAAAATCTACGGCTACATGCTGGAAATGTTGCAGAAACCAACTGTGACAACTGTATCCTTAGCACATTTGACAATGCTGCGAGGTTTGAGTTTTTGACCCCAAAACCAAATCCATAAGTCAGTGCCGTAACAGTGCGGTAACTTCAAATTTTCAGCCCCCAGCAAGAAAATCTTTCAGGGCCATCTCTCCTTCATGGTTCCTACTACTCTGCAGAATACATCTTCCCTGACTTTCCAGAACAAAATGAATCGTTTTCCCTGACTAATTTGTTCATGCGAAATACCAATGTTGGCTTTCAATCATTTGCAATAACACTAGAAACGAGGGCGGCAGAACAAATGAAAAAGTAAAAGTATAAATAATCTGTGAGCCAAGCGAGCAGAAAAAATTTTGAACTGCTGTATGCAGTGTGCGTGCAACAGTTCTGTTTTTTTTCTGCATCTTGTTAACTTTTGCACCATGGTACTTTTGAATTCCCTGACTTCCCCTGACCGTCTGGATTTTCCCTGACTTCTTAAAATTCCCTGACTTCTCCTGACCGTAGGAACCATGCTCCTTTCTTTTCCGCTCCATTCCCTCCCGCCCTTTCATGATCTCCCTCTCCCTTCTTTCCCACTTCCCCCTACGCTTCCTTCCCTACAAGTATCCCCTCTCAATGCAGCTATAGGAGGTCTGGGGAGCTCCCTCACTGGGGTCTAGGGGGACGGAGCCCCGGCTGAAAACGTATTTTAGACAATTTTGGCACCTCAGAAATCGCATCTAGTGACATCAAATTTCGTGTTTTTGCTCTGCCAAAAAATAAACACCATAATTTTTGGCCCCCTAGGCTCACAGGCTCCCTGCAAAGCGGGGTCAGTAGTTACATCACCGGGCCATAAACTACCCGAACATAAATTTGAAACGCCAATCAATGCAGCATAGCACAGAATCAGTATAGCAGACACAGGAACGGACATAAAAATACAAAGCTTAGAACTGACTCTGCCTCCCAACAGATGGCGGAAGCAGCAGCATTGAGGGTAAAAAAGTGGGCAGGGCAGGAAATTGCAATCTACCAGCAGATGCTGAAAATTTCCGACGTACAGTTGTAACTTACAGACCGTGGCGACAGAGTGCTCAAAATTCCAATTTTGCTGCTAAATTCCCTCAAAGTAGAGGTTTCCAGCTTCAGATTTTGCACTCGTAGATGAAAATTTACTGACAGAAAGACTGTCTGAGCCCAAAATTTTTGGGCATTTCCTACCGCTCCCCCTCCTTCAGAGGCACAAAAAAGACTGCGTAGTGGAAATCACATCGGATGTGCCAGTGTCGTGGGAATGTCGTGGGAAATTTGTCGCACCTGGAAAATTCTTCCCACCTCCATATTGTCATAATGTAACTAATGCTAACCCTAACCTCAACCCTAGCCCTAATCTTAACCCTACTCCTAACCCTAAATTTAACTC
>Ga0056128_1007086_pt1 | contig 14141 bp, 5 predicted proteins | sample WorMetLIZISLAND2_FD_71113 | JGI IMG/M metagenome (GOLD analysis project Ga0056128, IMG submission 71113) | Marine gutless worms symbiont microbial communities from Max Planck institute for Marine Microbiology, Germany - Olavius geniculatus... ... | reverse complement strand
CACCTATTTTTCACAAAAATATGAAAAATTACAATGGCGCCTATGGGGAAAATTAGACAATGCTTTAAACTGTCATAACTCCGGCTATGTATAAGATAAAGTCGTAATTTTTGGTTCTAGAATATGGCTTTCGGGATCGGCCAATTTAACGGTGTCATTTATATTTACCCCTGATCGACCCCCGTTGCCACGGCAACGAAATTTGGGACAAAATGGGCCATAACTCGAACAAAATTGACTATAACTCGGCCCCCGTAAAAGATAATTGCACGCTGTTTGCACCAACCCCCATATTTTCGGGTCCGCGCTATCCGATGGTGTCATTTAAATTTTTACCCTGCCAACTCCCGTTGCCATGGCAACGAATTTTGGGACAAAATTTACTATAACTCGGTCTGCGTAAGAGATATATGCAAGATTTTTGCGTCTATAGGGGGGTTTTCGGGGATAGGCCATCGAATGATGCCACGCGAATTTTTCCTCGAGCGACCCTCGTTGTCATAGCAACAAAATTTGGGACACAATGGGTTAGAACTCGGCTTAAGTAAGAGATATATCGAAGATCTTTGCATCAGATGGGGTGTTTTCAAGATCGGTTTATTTTGGTATGGGCAGTGCGCAATTATACAAAAGCGCACATATGCACCTCCGCAAAAATCACACGTTAAGTGTATGAAAAATCGTCATTATCTAGCAACAAAAAAACATTTCTACATTTTCTAACATTGCTATAATTAACTAATCCAGATTACTTCCAACGGCAATAAAACTGCAAATATTTATGCAAAAAAAAACTGTTCAGTTTATATACAGTGTAAGGGTGACATCGTGGTTGTAGATATAAAACAGCACAAATCACAATTTAAAAATTCAAACATCACTATTACACAATGTCAGAAGAACTTTGCTGACTGCGTAATGGTAAAGTTTGAATTTTTAAATTGTGATTTGTGCTGTTTTATATCTACAACCGCGATGTCACTCTTACACTGTATATAAACTGAACAGTTTTTTTACAAAATATTTATAGTTTCAGGGACACGGCAATCGTAATGCTTGCTCGAAACGACCAACCGACCGAATTGGACGGACGGAAAGCATTGACTGGCGCGCGCTTGGCGCTAAGCCAGTCATTAAACTCAGCGAGATCAACAGAGCGACGTTGCCGTTCCGTCCTATCAGTTGACTTTGGCTCAGCTGTGTGCCAATTCTGGTCGGTCGATTGTCGCTTTTTTGACGCGGCATAGCAGTGAGTGCAGCGGCAGCATGTCCGAATGAGTAGCGACGTACGTGCCAGAATGTGGGGATTTACTTCCTGGGTTGTGAAAAAAACATTTATTCATTTATATATTTATTTATTATAGCCCCAGTACTCAATTCCCGAGGGCTGAAATATTAAACTACAGAAATTATGTCCGGAATGGTTACGATGCGGCTCGGAAATTGCGAACGTGTCAGCTAGACATGTCGCGTTGAAGCGTTGGACGGTGACCGACAAGCGCAGCGGTGTTGCGGGGCTGAAAGTTACAATTTGCCGACACACAGCTACAAATTTCTGACAAATGAGATAGGAGATTATGGATGCTCAAAATTTTCATTTTGCTCAAAAAATTTCTTCAAAATAAAACATTCTTAGCTAAACTTAGCTAAACTTTAGAAGGGCAATTGTTACCTTTGCCCCCAATTTTACGACGTCACTGGGGTTAAATGTCACAAGCGTTAAACGAATGTGTTGTTACAGAAGTCGTCTTGTTTTCAATTGTTGCTTTTTAAACACTGCTATTTCACAAGGTAGTGTAGCGACACACTTGAATTATTGTGAGATCTTTAATGATAGTGTTAATGTTTTTCCCAACTATGACGGTAAAAAAATTTTGAATATCGGTTAACATTTGATGAAGTTAAGACCTATTAAAAATGGTGCCAATTTTGGGCCAACCCTAGAGTTCAATCAGTTCTGGATTTTGTACATGTACAACATGCTGCACAGTGCACACCAAGCTGTACGATAATTTCGAAACAAATAGAATGCTTCCTGCATAATGATTTACGGGAAGTACGCCTAAACCTAAGCAAATTAATCTGGAACGAAATAGCCTAGGGCCTAACTTGCTGATATGCCGTTGGGAAACTACTTACTACTTTGTGCAACAAATACGTCAACTATAATTCGAAAATGTACAACAAATGTGCAAGATATAAGCACACAAAATGTTGACATATTGAGATGTTGTACATCCTGTTGTACCAACAGTTCCACAAGAAACTCAAATGGGCTCAACCGTAAAATGATGATAAACCAAGACAAATGCGCAATATGGCACACAAAGTGATTGATTTTGAGGCTTGTAATGGCGGCGTATTTAGTACTGTGAAGAGTGGTCCCCGTTGCAAACAGTGGCGAATCCAGAAATTTGGAATAGGAGGCAGATAGGTAGGGGGAGGCGTCTGGAAAGGGTTTTGAAATTTTACGCAAAAATAGTGCATTTTCGTGCAAAATTTTCATTTGTTTCAAGATGCATCCAGTAAATAGGGGGGAGGTGGCGGCCGTCCCCCCTTTGCATCCGCCACTGGTTACAAATATAACAGAAATATTTTACGTTAAGGCGCGTACAAACCTGTCAGAACCACGTAACTGAACTGAACTAAACTGACTCTGTTGAGTTTTTGACGAAATGACAAAATGGCGAGCACGACGAGCCCACTGGTCATTGGCTGACGCGTACGTGCACGTATTTAGTTAATTAGTTAGTACTTTGGTACAATTAAAGGCGACACTCAGTTACGACACTCTGTACGCGCCTTTCGGCCTGACCGACTACTGTTTTGTTTAATTTTCCAAATTAATAAAAACGCATTTTAACGTTTCAAAAGCCCCTCCCCTAACGTATCTATCATTAGTGTGTGAGTCTTAACGGCAGCATATAGACAGACGCTTGGAGGTCAGCCAACGTAGCTTCAGTTCAACACACGGAATGTCGATAGTTAATCGTTCTTTTTCTCACTAGCTTCGCTGTCCGATGCGGTTGCGGCCACGGCGCTGGTTGCCGTAGCAACGATCGCCATGGAAACGCCCGCCGTGTTGGCGGGAAAACCGCAGGTGCTCTTAGCCCGCTGGCCGGAGCCCGGGCGCTGTAGCGAGTGAGCGTAGTAGGCTGACCAGGCCAGGCCGAGTAGGCGTAGCAATGTGGATAAGCTAAGCAGACGATGTTCCCCGCCCAGTTGTAGCCACGTGATCAGCATTACTGCACGCACACACATACACCAGAGTAATTTGACAAAAAGCGGAATCGTTCTGGCAAAACCACCCAACTCATCACTTGCATTCCCGAGATGGCAGCAGCAATTTTCAATTGCATGTTTTGACTGAGGGGTCGGATGGCAAATCTCACCTTTCCCGGGGGACAGAGACCCGAACCCCCACCCGTATCTGACAAAGTGTGTCACTGGACCACCGCAAGTATACCTGCCAAAATCCTTTGAACGGTTTAAGCAAAGTGTGCAAATGTGACAAGACAGACGACAGATGGACCACCCTCCGGAGAAACGTGTGGGAATAGGCTGAATTCTCCGTGCTGCAGAAGCCCGTAATTAATTGCCAACTCTTACACAGTACACTAGACTTTTCTCCAAATTCGACTCATTCTTCTCTCCTTGGCAGAAACTGAAGCAACAAGACTGCAAGAAACGAATGACCAGTTTCTGCACCGGGTTGACTCAGCCTCCTACCCTCAGCGGGAACTTCTTTTTGCAGTCTTGTAGTTTGAAGTTTCAGTTCCCGATGAGGTTATAAGGCTGAGTTGAATTGCGAGAAAGACGGCCGACAAGGGCCGGCGTATGAAAGCGTGCATACCACCGCAGTGGAGAGACCAGAAGACGGTTGATGCTAGCGCCACCTGGCGAATTGACTGCTTGTCAGACACCTTCAGCGAGTTCCACAAAATCACCGATAAACCTATACGCACGGTATGATAGACAACTGTAATAAAAGACACAATCATAACAATAAAATACAATAATATGAACAGATTCATTTGGGGGTATTAATAACAACTTTTACACTGTTTTATCAAAATTATCAACTAGCGACGCACGGGACTAAACAAGTACGGTTAAAAAAACTATCAACAGTTTTGAAAACGATTCTCCAAGTTTGGCGTCATTTAAATTATAACGATCGTTACACCCAAACTGCTTAGGCCTATAGATTGGGATTTGGCTTGCTATGCCTTGGTAGTTATAACCCAATGACTTCTGCGCGACGTTCAGAATATGTAAACAAACAGAAAGTCGCCTAGGTGTACGTGTGTGTGCGTGTGCCTGTTATTAACACTGGACAGGAGCTGTCAGTGCGATGCTTAATTTTTTGTGCTTTAGTGTCCGGCTGAAATGTTAGTATACCCAAAGACAGATCAAATTTGTATGGGCCCAGAAGGCCTACAAGATTGTAAAAAAGGTAAGTTATAATTTTCCAGCCGTAAGGCCCATTCTATAGGGCGGCGGTGATTTCCGTTTCCTTAGCCCACAGCCAGACCCAGTTTACAGTGGAGACCACGAACACCAGGCTATAGTGCATCGCGCGGTGTGCCCGATGTTACGATGCAGCTTTCGCTGGTACGCATTCCACAGAGGGGTGGCCAGGCTGAGTTGATCTAGCGTTGAAATTTACTTAAATAAAAACTAAAAAATTAAAAATGATAAATAGTAAAATGCGGCTGGCGGGACCGGCTAGGGCTGCTCCATGGAATCTCGTTGCTCCGGTTGCCTGAACGATTGTCTGCTCCGAACATCCATTGGCGCCAGTACTCGTAGTTAGTGAGGCGCCGAATAACCAAACAGATATCGAGTATCCGGGAAACAGAATGCACTGCAAACAGACAGTTCACATCAGCCGACTGTCATCAGTGATAATATCTCAATTATGTCAAGGCGCGTACAAAGCGATGCAACTGAACTGAACTGAGCTGATACGTACGTTTAGTTTTTGACGAACTGACCAATGGGCAAGCAGAGCAAGCCCACTGGTTATTGGTTGACGCGTATGTATAAGCGTAGTCACGTAGGCCACTGGCGCCGCTAAACGGTGCCTGCTGTAATGCACTACTGCTTGCTCATTGGCCAGTTCGTCGAAAACTAAACCATGCTAGTTCAGTTCAGTTACTTCGCTCCCTGTGCGCCTTTAGAGGCAAACAAGCCTAGTGTTTGCCGTCAGTATCCAGTATAATAAAAGGCTAAATAGTTCTTGCATAGTATGAAGTCAGTGCCGGTGACACCGGCGTTAGAGAGTTGGAGGCCCCCCAAATACAAGTGTGAGGCCCCCTATAGTAGGGGGTCTGAGGGCAGAGCCCCCAGCGGGGTCCAGGAGGGAAGCCCCTGGTCAGGGTATCAGGAGAGCGAAGCCCCCTGAAGCTGAAACACTTTCGGCTTTTGGACGTTCACTGAAAGTCGCAAGTTTACCCGACTTGTAAAAAATATTTGAAACGCAAATAATCAGATACAAAAAAATGACGTCTATATAGGCCGCAATACGTTACGGATTACTGTACAGTGATAAAAAGTGACAGACTTGTCCACTTTGGGTCAACTTTCCACATGTTTATTTATTTTATATTATGAATATATTTTTAAAGTGAAATTTTTTTCACACCTTGCACGAGGCCTCTGAGCATACGTGAGGCCCTTCCGCCGACTCTATATGAAGTACATGTACGCTTACGCGGTCACCTTAACTAACAAACTACAACACCCAGGGATGGGTTAAAGGCCAGCATTTTCATGTAAGTAAGTAAGTAACTAAGTAAGGAAGTGAGTAACTAAAGTAACAAGGACAACTTCATATTGCGCATTAAAAGCCACGTTAATCTTAGTCAAACCGTAGTGAAGCACAAAAAATGTTCAGATTAATAACAAGATGGGCAAAGGCGTCGAGCCCAAGGCCTAGGCCAGGCCACGCTGTTTTGTCCTCGAGGTCGAAGACAGTTTTCGAAAACCCCACCCCTATTTCATACTGAAAATACCAATAGTTCATGCGAATTGAAATTGTGTTAAAGCTGAAAATGCACTCAAGAAAACGCAAACCGCAACCAACAACTTTTAGCAGACCGTACTTTGGTGACGGTCGAACTTATGGTACGAGTTGTCGTCTGTTTGTCTGTCTGTCCGTCGTCTGTCCGTCGTTTGCCACGGATGTATTGTGGCTAAACGGTAGATCGTAGGAGAAAAGTTTTTACAGAAATAATTAACCCTGTGTCATAAACCTAGGCCCTTGTGCTATGAAAACATTTTCAAATTTGGGACTGAATAAAGGGGAATAAGAAAAACGTGCGTTTTTCAACGGAAAACTGGCCATATCTCCGAAACGGTGAGAGATACGGCCAGGCTTAAATCCGCTTAATCACTAATAAAGAATAGCATACGCCTTTTCAGGTAATATGAAAATCATCGACCTTGGATGACACTTGAAGATCACTGACAACAAGTACGGTTAGCTATCTTAGCGACAGCTAGGCTTCTTGTTTCTGTTTTGGTCGCCACGTGGCAGCGCAGCGCTACATTTGGCGCAGATTTGCATGTGGCAAAAATAACAAGAAATCTGAGCTAATGCTCATGAGACGCGCGAGAGCCTATAGCAGTTCCTGTTCGCAAGTAATCTTGGTCTATCTCTATCCATTTCGTCGCAGTTCACTCTTTTGTAGCCAAAAATCGCAAAACAAATCACTAAAAACCAATATTTTTAAGGTTCAAGATCATTTAAGGTCATCGATGTTGACATTTCTAAAAAGCTCGTCGCTAGTGTTTGTTATGATAAGCAGCATGTTTGTGCACATCTGCAACTATTTTCACGCTAAACAAGCCAACAACGGATAAATAACCACTTGTTAGAAGGGTACCCCTCTTTGATACCCGCTTGCGCAACCCTCCTCGAACGTAGAGGGTTCGGACTTGGACTGCTAAAATCTACATTTGATGCTGAAAATTTGATACGCAGGCTATTTTGATCTATCTCCAGCCATTTTGGCGCAATTCGCTCTTGAAATGCATGTCGCAGCCCGAAATCGCGAAAAATTCACTAAAACCCGCTATTTTGGGGGTTCAAGGTCATTCAAGGTCATCGATTTTGACATTTCTAAGAAGCTCGACACCAGTGCTTGTTATGATAAGCAGCATATCTGTTCCTATCTGCAACCATTTTCACGTTAGACAAGCTTATAGCGGTAAAATAACGCTTTTTAAGGGGTGCTTCTCTTTCGCCCCCCCTCGTTCGAGGGGATCCCCTTTACCCAGTGGGATAATATTTTGTCACGAAATACTAGAGACAACGGGCTATCATACGGTGAAAACCCGAAATCTCTATCTCACCTGGTCTTCTACTGGTACCGGGTCATGACGGACAGACAGATGGAAAGACAGAATTACCGTAGCTAATACGCGCCATAGCTATGCTAGCTCTCGCGCGTAAAAATCTTTTAATCCTATCCCGGACAATGTTGGTCCGGATCACTATCAAAGTGTAATCACCTCTTAGCCAAATTTACTCTGCCCTGAAAATTACAGCTAAATCCGCCTGTAGCTTTTCGTGTCATTTTGCTGATAAACCGACTGACAAAACTTCCTGGTGTCACCTAACCTCCTTGGCGGAGGTAATAGAAGTAAAATCACATTATACTACAGGTTTTGCGCTTTAGATAGGTATAAAAATCAACATGCGTCGCACGCCACGGTTGAAGTTGTATGAAAAAGTGTGGCTGCATGGCGATTCTCCTGATTGGCAGGCTTTCAGAGATGAAAAAGAAAAAATAGAACACTGCTCGACGTACGTTTGAACTCTCTCCGAGAGTGCCTTCTAGTTTAAACACATGAAGTCTGGCTGCGATTGTAGTGAGCAATATTATGAAATAATGTCAACGAACCGCGGCGGCCAGTCCGGTCACTGCGATAGCGTTGCTGTACTGCCAGACTCGTAGACCGCGAGGTAGCTTCGTGTAGAGCTGGTCGCTGTGACCCAGGATCTGACTCAGCTGTACGCAACCACAGACATACAATGTCGAAACACAGATTGTTGAGTTGGGATGGGCGGTTTGAAGCCCCGAAGGCCGAAAATCAAAGCCGAATGACAAGAGTGTGGTTCTTGGGAATTGGGCAGAGAGCACCCTACTCACCAGCTACGGGTCTGGAGGAGCGTATGAAAAAGCCAGGAAAACGTAGTTTTACTGCACAAATGTGAACATTTTTAAGCTCTGGGAGTGCATGTGCATCCCTTGCACCCAAAGACTACACCTGTGTGTCAAAACATACCAGAAATGCATCACTTTCCATTCTTCGCTATAGAGCATGTATAACAATAGATGGCCGCATAGTGCGCTGCGGTATCATTAGCTAGTGGCAATCGGCTGCCACTTCAAAAATTTTAAAGCGCTCAGCTGCTAAGCAGATGATTCCTTAAGACAACTGTAAAACGATGAAACGGCAGCAAAGTAGTAAAATGGTAGCAGCAATTTTTTTCCGAATTTTGCAACTATAGCCTTACACGTCTTGCGACGAACGCTTGCCGCTACTTCCCACTCCAGAGCATCAAACGCTTCAACAAATCTGCCAGTTTAAAACGTCTAAACGTTTAAACAAACACGCGGGGCTCAGCGTCATTCACCAGACTGACCACAATGTCATTACACGGTTCAATCCCATCACATCCGGCGCCAACCAAACGTTTTTTATTACAATCGGTCTTTAATCTAACAACGCGCGCCATCTGGTGGTCTGACGCCGCACTTGATGACCCAGCGTTAGACGCGAGGAAATTAATAAAATATCATAAAGAATAAGGTTCTTGCGTACTTTTTGACGCAGCTCGCGCAACGGCCAAAACGCAAGAATAAAAGCGGTATCTATTCTTGCGTTGTATGTTGTATGTAAATTATAAGTTTACGTTTACACGCAAAGATACACAAACGTGGTTACAAAAAATCAGAAAAAAATCTTTAAAACTGCTTTTTAAAAATGCCGTATACGCTGCCTGTTTTATTCTACACGTAACTATATGTCTAAAACGTAGGCCTAACAGACTATTTTTGCTGTTGTATGGTTGCTTTCGTTCGAACTTCAATTTAAAAGTTGTGCCCAGAGCAACGGAAAGTCACCTGTCATTATGGAATCACACAGTGTTATCTGCCATCCGACACAGGTAAACGCGCCACGCCTTAACCCCAACCTGGCAGGCTGGTATTAGATTTACCTACCCCAGAAGGATAGAAGACTGAGTTGACTCGGCCGCAGACAGTCTTTGATCCTAATATAGTAATCACTAGATAACGACTTGACTGAAAGTTGAACTTACGACCTGTCGATCGTAAATCTTTCAGCGTTCTAACCGTTAAGAAAAAGCCTAGCTGTCGCTAAGGTGGGGCCGACCGTACTGATTGTCAGTGATTAGTAGTAACCTTGGCCGTATCTCTCACCGTTTTTTGGATATAGCCAGTTTTCCAGTAAATTTCCTACCCCCTCCATTCAATCCTCAATTTGAAAATGTGCCCCTTGCACTAGCTGGCTGAAATTTTGCATGCGAATGTTTAACACACATGGCTAAGTATTTGTGCCAAAAATGTTCCGTACGATTTAAAGTTGAACCACAATCCATCCGTTACTGACGGACAGACGAACGGACAGACAGACGACAACAATGCCAATAGCTCGACCGTTACTTAAGTACGGTCGGCCAAAATCACCACATAGTAGTCCTCGGTACGAAGAGAAATGTACCTTGGACCTGTGGACGTCTCCATCGGGCGTCTCGCCGACCCCGAGCAGTTTGCGGGTCTTGAGCCGACTGTGTAGATCACCGCTACTCAGTTTTCTGCAACCATAAATATCACATTCATATTACATCGCAAAAACAAAATTTAACAGCTGGGTTTTTCGTTAAAGCGCGTACATAGCGACGTAATTGAACTGAACGGAACTGACATGGTTCAGTTTTTTTTAATTGACGAACTGACCAATGGGCAGACAGCCTGAGACAAGGCGAGCTCATTGGTCATTGGTTGACGCGCACGTGAGAGTAGCCACGTAGGCAGCCGACGCGCGACGCCGTTAGATGGTGCCTACTGCAATGCATTACTGTTTGTCCATCGGCCAGTTCATCAAAAACTAAACCATGTCAGTTCAGCTTAGCTAAGTCGCTCTGTATGCGTCTAAACGTGCAGTTTTACGCAAAATGCGCAGTCCAAATACTAAAACTGTGCAGAACTTTGTAGCTGAAAGTTTGCGATAAACCTAACTAACTAAATGTTGTTCGGCTATTTCATGCCGAAAACACGCTTGCGGCCGCCCCGCTCTATGGAGCTCCGCCCGGACCCCACTGGAGAGGTCACATTGCTCCCCAAGCCCCTGGTCCTGGGGAAAGGGCTCGCTGCCCCATTTCAAAAATTCTACAGAGAAGGGGCAATTGCTAAGTTGCCCCTGCCTGAATTTTGGGATGTCGGATAAATGTCAGAAAATCTTCTTTTTGTCGTAAAATTTGTGTCCAAAAGTGCAAAACTGAAGTTAAAAAACTCGAATTTTGAACAAAAATTTAAGAGCGTTTGCAATGTCTGTCGAAAAAGTGCAATTTACTGTCTCGCCGGCTGACTCTTCTGAACCACGACGTCACTACAGCTGTGCATGTGAACTCATAAAATCGACCGCAAACTTGCATCTCAACTTTAGTTGCAGGTGCTTGCATATACGTATGCTACTGACGCCAAATTGGAAGCTTTTAGTGCCTTCTTCTGCAGTCGTATAAATTTAATGCCGAATTGAACTGAACGGAACCGGTTAATGTTATTTGCTTACAACCAGAATCATCATCGCGCCCGGAAATGGCGCCCCCGTTTATAAACATTGAAGTGTTACGGATATAATAATGACATTTTTGTACTTTGATTTAGGGAGACTACTAACTTATGTACGCATGATGACAACAGTTTAGTGGACATGAAAAACTGTATCCTAAAACAGTGGATTAAGTCGATAGGCCTACGTCAGGCGACAAAGGTCACGTTTCTGTTCAACGTCTACAATCGTTTATTTTTAATTTTTATAATAAAAACGACAATTTTCAACCATCTGCTTTTGCGCGCTTTGAACCGCAACGTGGGCTAGTAAAATCAATTGCGCTAGCTTTGCTACAACCTGAATCAACCGGATGGCCAGCTCCGTTAAGTTAACAGCCGGCGCCATTAACCGAGCAAAATAAATATACCAACAGTTCGGGAGTGGTATAAGTGGATTTATAATGTGGGTTACGCAGAACTTGCGCCGTTTCTTCCCACAGCGGAGGCTGCGACTACATCACCAGCATTAGGAAGGATGGACAGACTAGTCTAATATAGCGGGAACGTAAAACAATCGTGGTCACCCATCCTTCTACTAACCGGTCTCGATGTCGTCCTTTGCGGTGGTGGCGTTTTAACGTCTTGTTTTATTGTACAGCTAAAAAGCGCCGTTGCTCTACGGCTTTTCCTTACAGCTTGCTGTATCGCTAATGTACAGTTTTTCCACCCCCCCGCGCGCTGCAGTAGCAGTGGCGCGGGTATTGCCATCGTATGTTGTCTGTCCGGTCCGTCTGTCTGGTGTAACGTTGATGTACGGTACTCGTACAAGTTGGGCTACATAATTTGTCTTCCTCCCTCTCACTCACAGTGTCTGCAATGTTACAATCTCACCCCAGTGAGTTTATCACACGCACTCGTTCAACGCAAAACACGCCGTCGATCACAGCCATAAAAACACGTTTTATCACAAACTGGGATGTATTATGCCTTATTGCACTCGCATAATGCATCGTAGACCGTGACGAAACTTAAGCCTATTCGCAATCAACGTAGCGAAGCGTTCGACGTTGCGTGACGTCATTATTCCTGGGACGTTCAATGGGGCGAAAAAAGCCTGGTCGAAATGGTAAGACAGGCGAAGAACAGAAAAGGTTATCGGTGCTTAGTTCATGAAGCCGCCTACGCTCGTACATCGGGCATGGCAAACTGATGATTTCTGGGATACGGAGTCACAGACGCAACAAGTGTGCGATCGAAGGTGAGCGGATTCCGGAAAATCCTTTCCACCACGAGGCGGCCGCAATTTTATTTACAAAGGAACTAGAGTAGGCCGCAAACGCGGGATCTCACTTTTTTCGAGAGAATAAACGCATTTCCCATTAGTTGGCAAAAACAACGTGAAAGAAGGCTCTTTCTACCATCGTCTGTAATTTAATATTTCGGTAATGTTTTAGTTGATAAAAATTAGAACTTTGTACAACACCTTGCAATAGGCCCTACATAATGATTTTATTGTATGTGTGTGCGTGTTACAGACGTAGAATAAAGCGTAGAATTACTTACTTACAACTTTTTAATCCACATCGTCGCTGGCAGCGCAATTGCAATTTTTGTTCAGTTTGCATGTGAACGGCAACTTTGTATAATCATAATTCATATGGTTAGTTCGTAACGAACTACCTTCGCAGGATGTAGACCTAATTTTCTCGGTCTTGCACGGATCGGCGAATTGGTGTTTTTCGACTGCTACAGCGAAAAAAATGAACTCATTCGTTTCGTCAAAGCTTCGTCGCACGTAACGCGATTTTTGTCATATAACCGTATTTCAGAAAACTTATATATTATTTATTATTCTTTTTCTGCGTAGGAAATAATAATTGCGGAGAACGACAGGGGCTTCTGTCGTCGTCCTAACTTCCGTCGTAATTACGATTAGACTTCGACGCAGACGTTGCTTCGAACTCTTACGAACGACGTGCAGCATATCAAATAGGTTTATCCATTCTTTGCACTTCTGCATTGGTCCCTAAACTGTACGATGTTCTCGATTCAACAAACATTTTGCGACTCAATAACAAATGTTAGAAACGGGAGAAAAATATACGGACGAAAAAAGTAGCAGTCAAAAAGAGAACAAAAAATTTTTAAAAAGTAAAGCAGGTCTGGATAACCTATAGTTTATGAAAACATTTTACGCTTTTGAACCTTCAAAAAAAATTTTAAGTTTCAAGGTTTTCAAAATTTAAAAAAAAATTAAAGTTTTTACTGTACAATATAAAGACTGCATGAAACACAAAATTACGTCCAAGAAGAACATTTCTTATATCTTCATACATTATTCTCCATGACACGGCATTTTCTATAAGTATGCTTAATAACAGCAAAACTCATAAAGCACGATTAAAATATAACATTAATTTATAATTGAAAGTACGCAACAAATAAAAACCAAAAAACATAAGTGATTTTTCAGTCCTGGAATAGTGAGAGAATGTGTATTCAAGAACTGGACCCGTCTTTCCCTTTTCCTCTACTCACTAAAAAGGGAAAGTCGTTAGTCGTCGCCTCAGTCATAAGCTATTTTCGACATCATTTACGACGTCTATGGGCAATTATGCATTGCATTCAGCACGTCTCTATACTCCGACTGACAGCGGCCACTGCTATGTAGAAGCTTTACAGTCTGCACAAGCCTCCGTAATCATGCGTCAGGAAATTGCGCGCGCTCTATAGCCTACGACTATGCTAACATAAAGCAGCGCCCCCACTTACCGGGATCCCAGCCGGAATCCCGGCCGGGATTTTTTTTATCCCCGCCGGGATCCCGGTGGGGGAAATTTGCGGGCGGTCACTAAGCCTGTCATGCACTTACTGACTTTTTAACTCTTATATTTACTTTATGTTAGGCCTAAAGTGTGCACATGCTTGCGTTCTATCAAGTTAATGTATTAAACGAATATGATGATGATGATGATGATGATGATGATAATTATGGGCCTATTCATGCACGTTGTTGCTTTCAAAAGGCATCTTTTATTACCAGTCATGATTCTGTTACACGTGGCCATTCTTACAAATTAATCCGTCAGCATTTTCGTGTTAATGCACGTGCAAATTTTTTTTATCAATCGTGTTACTGCAGCCTGGAATTCACTGCCTGATGAGGTTGTCTGTTGTACTGACGTTGTTGCTTTCAAAAGGCATCTAGCAAGGTGCGACTTAAGTAGTTATTTTATGCAGCATATCTGATCATATTTGATCGCACTAATCATGTGACACTGTGTTTACTCTTTTCTTAAGGCTGTCGTAAGAGGTGATTCACCCTGGCAGTCT
>Ga0056128_1007085_pt1 | contig 14142 bp, 9 predicted proteins | sample WorMetLIZISLAND2_FD_71113 | JGI IMG/M metagenome (GOLD analysis project Ga0056128, IMG submission 71113) | Marine gutless worms symbiont microbial communities from Max Planck institute for Marine Microbiology, Germany - Olavius geniculatus... ... | reverse complement strand
TCTAGTGGTTAGCGTGTCGGACCCAATGACCGCGAGGTCGTGGGTTCGATCCCTAACCACTGCACTCTCAAGTAACAACCTTGGGCAAGTTGTTCACACACCACACCCCGTCGGTGCGATGCCCCAGTTTGGGGGCCCTGCCGACTAAATATCCAAATCAAATCAAATCAAATCAAATGATGTAAATACTGATACTGAAACTGAACTAAAATGATTTCTTACCAAGAAATATTATTAGATTGTGACCAATCTAATGTACCCCTCGCGCGCATCATTTTCTTTTGTATTTTTAAAAAAGCATTTTCGTTCCTTTCGGCTTGTATTAGAGACCCGGCGTCTAATTGAGACCCGTTTAATAGTTTAATTGAGACCCATACTAATAATGACTGGCGTCGAGATCGTTTTTGGAAATTGTCTTCCCGCAGTTTATAAAATTGCCCGATTTTGGGAACAGGGAAAAAATCCAATAATGGTCGATGACGCTAGTTGCTATTTGTCTTGTTATACCTCAACGCATGCGTCTATCTGGCGCAGTTGCGGAGATATGGCGCCTCAGAGATAATGTGGGCACGACCTTGACCTTTTGGGGTCACGTGACGTCATCGGTCAGTGGCCATTCGACTCCCGGGGGTCTACTTCCTATGGGTGGTTTATAGTGACCATGCGTCTATCTAGCACCGTTATGGAGATATGGCCGTTTGAAGTTCTTCCAGGAAGGCTGCAGGAACAGTGGTCCGTCGTCGGTCGGTCGGTCGGTCCTCAATATTACACTGATCTCATATACTCCTCTTCGCTATGTTAGGAACGTAGCGCGCGAGGAGTAAAAACTTTATAGAAACTCAAACTGAAATGATTTTGAGAACTGGAATAACACTGCTGTCTACTGTATGTGTCTAGGGGTGTCTCTGGTACCTACAGCCTGTGCTCTGCTGGTATCGCTGAGCGTTCTGTATCTGTGGCGCGTTTACCGTCGGCGCCTGGGCTACATCAAGACGCGCCTGAACGAGGCGGAGAGCGTTATCTATGTCACCACAGCTGACGACCAGTCAAAGCTCGACAATATAGGCCTAGGTCACACTAGAAATGCTATATCAGGTAATGTTTAGCCATTAACGCTGTAATATCGAAATCTCATAACTTTTTGATTAACGGCCAAAAGTTTGTCAATCATTGGTCAACTGATGTGGCAAGCTTTATACTTCGTTTACGGTGAAACTGGCTTGTTGAGCACTTGTCAGGCTGTCTTGACGAGCGCCCAGCGAGCGAGCTTTGTGAATGTTTTCAATATTACACGTACCGTTTAAACGACGAGCTAGTCAGCTCATCAAGCGCGCTCTTCGAGGGTTTAGCTGGCTTGATGAGCTGGCGTATCGAACACTTGACGATCGCTCTTCTAGCCAGCTTGTCAAACCAGCTGTATGAATACTTGCAGTATTAAACATGTTTGATAACTAAAGCATTCATCACACTTTTCAAGTCAGCTCGGTGAGTGCTTGATTTGCACTCGACGAACATTAGCAATTATATACTTAAACCGGCTTGATTAGTGCTTGAGAAGCGCTTGTTAAGTCAGCTCGACGATCCTGTAAAGTAGCTATGACATTAACCTAACGCGAACACAAAGCAACAGAAATGAACTGAAATATCAGGTTAGTTCAGAATTAACTTCGGTTCAGGTCTTTTTTGTCGCTTTGTACACGGCTGCAGCGCTAGCAGTTGCTACTGTTCTGGTACTATGTAGGCCTAACTTAGTAACTGCAATTATAACAACAGCAGTAGTAGCATTGTAATCGATACCTTGTTGTTAAAGTACCATGACTCTACTATTGAACCCGTGTTATCACTATCAGTGTTATGTCCATTTGCTCCGGTCTGAGTCTGCGATAGTTGTAGTAGTAGCTATTGTAGTAGTAGTGCCGTCACACAACAGCAGCAGTAGTATAGTAGTATCGGTGGTTGTTGTTGTGTGTAGTAGTTATGCCAGCACCAGATTCGCCTGTCGGTTACGGTCAGCTCGCCGACCCGGCTCTACTGCCATTCATTTTCTGACAACAACTAAACCTGCCTACCTCCTGTAGTAGTATCTGTTGTTGTCGTTGTTGTATTAGTAGTAGCCGGCTGACCCGGCCCTCTACTACCTCTGATTATATAACACATCGTCACTGAACTACCTTTTACGACTCATAGTTGGTTTCGATAGACCTATGGCTTTAGGTTTCTTAAAAAGTTCACATTTTAGGTTTTTGTGTTTTTTTCGCGCGACAGTAGCCTACGTAGTGCTAAGCGCGTCTTAGCTATCGTTAAAGCGTCTGTCTATACGTCCGTCTGTCACACCCTGCTGCCCGTCAAAACGGTGCAAGCTAGGATCACGAAACTTTCACTGCGGGCTGTGCCAGTTTAATGTGACGAAATTTCGAGCCCCTGGCTGAGGGGGTTTCCCGCGAACAAGGGCATGAAACAAAGGTACCCCCTAAAAAGTTCTTAATTTACCGTTATTGGGTCTTCTAACACAGTAGCTGGCATATCGTTAATGTAACAGACGAACAACACTGGGCCAAGAACGGACCCCTGTGGCACTCCACTCAGCACTGGAGCCCATTCCGAATCTGTTCCTGATACTGTGACTCGCTGTTTACGTCCAAGTAAAAAGTTACTTATCCAGCTGAGGTATGTGCCATTTATGCTATGACTGTAATCTCAAAAGCAATCGTCTGTGTGTGACTGAGTCGAAGGCTTTAGCAAGATCTAGGTAAATAACATCCAGGGTGCCACCACTATCAAGAATATCAGTCCATTTGTTTATACCCGATATGTGCTATCGAGGCTGGTAAACTAGATATGAAATTTAATGTTAATAAATCCCACATTATAAGAATTGGGCAAATGCGGCGTATGCATGGCTGCTATATTTCGATAGGTGGTTCCTCTATACAATTTGTTCATGAGTTAAAGTATTTAGGGTGGTATATTGTGACGGCAACACGGCTACATCGAATGCGTGTTCGATTTTTTTCAGTGCTTCAACTCTTTGTATGCAAACTGTCATAATTTCAGTGAACCTGTATTACAATATCTAGTGAATACTAAATGCAAGCCGTATCTTTTGTGCGGTTCTGAAGTTATTGAGTGGAATAATGGTGAACTGTAAGGTCTATCATATTCATTTAATTGTGCTGTTTAGAATATATATATATATACACCTAAGATTGATTTTCATTCTCTCAGTATTGTGTAGCCTATTATTATACTGGATAGTCGGAAATTGTTCAAGATGTGTGTAACTGTCGGAAAACTTTTTTTGCGTAAATGTTGTTTTGTTAGCAATAGTATTATGAAGTTGTTGGCTCACAGACGACACTAAAGACATTTAGGCCTATTTTTTCTCTGTCTGTTTCTGTTCTGCCTTTTGTCTGTGCGTGTGCCTATCTGTCTCTGTTACCGAAGTGTTCTTTGGTGAATAAGGATAGATTGATACACTTCTCCGTAAGATAATACGCATCATTTTAGCTGCTTTTGCGCGTCTTAGCTATCGCAATTCTGTCCGACAGTCCGTCCGTCTGTGACATGGGTGGATCAGTCAAAAACGATGCAAGCCAGGATCATCAAATTTTCACTGTCAGCTGCCTGGAAGATTCTAGTTTCAGGAACCGTAAAGCTTTCCCGTAAATTCGAAGGGGGTCACCCCGAACGAAAACGCTAAATGAAAGAGGGGTAAGAAAAATTTTAGATTTTTAGCCCAATAAGTCGCTGTATCTCAGTAACGGTGCGACATAGGGCCTAGGTTACTATTAATCACTAACAGGAAGTCGTACACTGGCTCTCGATTGCCACCGAATTCAATGACATTGGATGACCTTGAATGCCAAAATAAGGGGTTTTATGGACTTTTTAGAGATTTCGGGCTGCGAAACACATTTCAAGAGCAAATTGATCAATTGAGATAGACACGGAGAAGATGCGTAAGAAATTTTCGGCATTGAACGTAGATTTCAAAGGTCCAAGTCTCGATTTTGTAGTTCGAGAAAACCTGCACACGAGGGCATGAAAGAGCGGTACATCCGTAAAAGTCGTTATTTTACCACTGTTGGCCAGTATTTCGTGAAAACGGTTGCAGATAGGCATGGGCATGCTGCCTAAGACAACAAGCACTAGTGACGAGCTTTTTAGTCGTATCAACATTGATGACTTTAAAAAACACTGAACTTCCAATTTTTATTGATTTTTGCCATCTTCGGCTGCAGCGCACACTCCAAAAATGAACTGCGACGAAATGGACGTAGGTAGAGTGACAGCGTGCAAACTGTAACTGCTATAAGCTTTCGCGCGTCTCGTGAGCATTAGCTCAAATTTCTTGTTAATGCAGCGAAGCAAGTGGTCTTAAGTAATGACTTCAAAGACCGGTGGCAACACTGACGCTGCTGCGCGTCCCGTAAGCTTAGTTCAGATTACTTGTTCACAGTTTACAGCTGACACTGGAAATTTCCGAACGAATTACGACATAGAGCTGCAGTTTACGACAGAAAATATTATGGATGCTCAAAATTTCAATTTTCCTCCAAATGTCTTGAAAATAGGTTTTTAGCACCAAATTTTGCATTTTTGGACGAAAATTTTCCAACAACCCAAAATTCAGATGGGTTGCTCCCTGCTCCCCAGTACTGCGACGCCACTATCCGCATTCTTCTGTTGTGTCAAGTTCTGCCAATAAACGATATGTGATGATATGTGAAAAATCATGTAAAGATGCACAATTATTATTATATTAATATTTATATACCCAGTAATATTGTAAACAGAATGCTATGCATCATTGTGTTCAAGGAAAATACAACAGAATAGGGCTGCCGCCTACGAAAGAATGAGCATACACAGCATATTCTACAGCGCTGTCGACCAAACAGACAAATGATGAAGAAAGGAAAGTGAAAAATGCGCCAGAAAAGGTAAAAACAACGCCTCAACCGTAGCCCAATATTTTAAACTAAAAATTCGCACACCAGTTAAGCCTACTTTTGCCTCGGGGAAGGTTCTTATACCAATTCTGCTTTTCCTATGCCTTTTCGTTCTTGAGTTAAGAACCCACAAAGACAGACAGACAAACGGACGGGCGAGACCCGTAATGTTACCTATATAAGGACGGCCGCATAATAGCATAATGCAATACATCGCAAAAGCACACGCGGTATGGGTAATCTAATCAATCAGAAATTCTAAAATTTTTAAAGTGTCCTAAGTAATGTAAACTACGCTAGTATCGTGTTGCCCACACTGATGGTTAGTTGTCCCTTTTAGTTTTTGTTATCCATGACGTTTCCGACAGTTGTCAAATTCGACGACATTCCCTGCTTTTCCATAAATACCGTCACCCTGACCAATCAACGTCTCCCTTCACTTTTTGACTCGGGCTTTTGCTAAACCTTTCAGACCATAAGAGTTCAATCATATAGTACACTCAGTCTGTGTATCAAAAAACATCCCGAACATTTTCAATTGTAACTTGAAGATTATTGTATTTTAATAATTTTTGGTGGGAATATTCCTGAGACAACTTGCCATCAAATAAATGTTCAATTTCCCACCTCACCCAAAATTTGTTTGTGCACTACCTGGGGAAATCAGAACCAACGAAATATTGCTTTTTTACCCAATGCAGTATTATTGCTTAATCTAAATAATGCACAAAAACATATTTCGTTGACTTTCTTCACACTTTGGCTGACATTTCATCAAACTGTTTCGTTTTTCAACTGCCTACAGCAAAATTGCTTGAAATATGGGCACACTGTGTGAACACAAGCATAGAGACGCTTTCCGCATTCATTGACAGCAGTATTGATAATATTCTGCTTCAGACTAATCCAGACTTCACCAGTCACTTCTTGAATTCATAAACACTCCTTAACGTCATCTGGCAGACACACTGCTTTATGACAGTCAAACCTTGTAATCGACTGGTTGTTGCAGGCCAGAGACCTGGATACATAAAATTTATTAAAGTTTTTTCATTCATTTCAACACATGATTTGCTTGGTCGGTTTCCCCAGGTAGTGCAAAAGCAGAAGTTGGGTGAAGTGAAAATTTAAACAATCATTCAATAGCCAGTGGTGTCAGAAATATTTAGACCAAAAATTATTAAAATCTGATGAAGTTTCTTCAAGTTATGATGGATAATGTCGGGGATGTTTTTTCACGTTTTTGCGTATTTTAACGCATATTCCGCTTGGTCTACATTCCCTTGGTAGTGCAGAAGCAAACACTGGGTGAGGTGGGAAGCTGAACAGTCATTTGATGGCAAGTTGTGTCAGGAATATTCACACGGGAAATTATTAGAATCTGATAACTTTTCTCGAAGTTACAATAGAAAAAGTCAGGTATGTTTTTTTGAAAGTGTCCCAGGTATTTCGCCCAAATCAGAAAATCATTGTCATGTTTGTTTACAAATGTTCAATATTTTGGCTCTGTGAAAGTGCAAAAAAGTTAAGTGATTTCAGCCTCACCAAAAATCTGAAAGTTAAGTTCAAAGGGCTTAAAGTTATTTGTTCCATGCAAATTTGACCGACTCGAGTCAGGTTAGTTAGGCTTAACTTCAGTTTAAGTCGGTACTTAGACCTTAATTTTCATCTACGACTTTCACTGAGGGGAAACTCCAGTCTTCAGTGAAAGTTTCAATGAAGTCACTTCACTTTTTGATTTAAGTCTGGTGTTAAACCAAACCTGAGCTCAGTGAAAGACTGAACAAAACGCTGTCAAAGAGTGAAGTCAGCCGCTGATTGGTCAAGGCGAATGACTGACTGTCTGCAAAACCTAAAAATGTTGAGGAATTTGGATGAGTGCAAAACTAAGGTCATTGCTACATGCACGCCGAAAAGACTGTCAAAACACAACTTTTTACAAAATAAAGTACACAGAAACGAAACTGGTTTGTAGGGGCCTACCCTACAAGTCTCAACCATTACTATCAATCAGTCATTAAGTCAATCAAGTTCATCCAATCAACAAATCAATCAATAGCGACAAAAAAGAATACAAACTTTCTGGCAAAACAAAATCAATCACAGACTGTACTGACACGCAGGGTCACATTTACAAGCGTAAGGAGAAGTGTACACTTTCAAAAGTGTTCAACCACTGTTTGCACATGGTAGCATCCTAAAACTATTTTTCAACAAATTCAAGACAGAATTTTCTAACACTGCATGTCAGGGGGCTAGCACAAATTTTCCCAAATGGGGGTTATTCATCCCAAGATTTCGCATTTTTGGACTAAATGTTTCCCACAAGATAAAGATTTTCCGACCGCCCAAAGTTTAGAGAAACTGCCCCCTCCCTCCCTGCCTGCCAAGATACCACTGGTCCAAGAGACAAAGTTCCCAGAAGCTGAAGCCTTTTTGTTAACCGATGCATAAATGCTGACGATTCAGAAAGCAAGTGTGCACATATTCAGTGCCCAGGGGGTCATGGTACGTTGGCCCCAACGGATCACTAAAATACGCGATGTACAGCCAGTTCGCCCACTGGACGTTTCGGCTGCGGGTCAATTCGTGCGCATGTCAGAAAAATATTTTGCCTATAATTAAGCCATCCGACGTATTTTAGGAAAAATAATTGAACACTTAAGCCTAAATCATTAAGTCTTGTTGTCCCCATTGGACGCTCTTTACAGTAGACATCCAGAAACTATTTCAGTCAGTCGAACATTGGCTGGATGTGCTGATATGGCAGAACCGGAAGTGCCATGAGTCTGCGACACAGCGGTCCAGTACCCTCACCTACTCTACGTTAACACTTGCGTGAAGTTGCATCACTGAGAAAAACTTTTCGGTCCCACCTAAAGAAGCCAAGACATTTCGTACTCAACATTTTTGGCGGCCAAATTAAATGGCAGCGAACCATCTGCAAGCCAAATACAACACCACACATAACCATGTTGCAACTTGAAATACCGCAAAACAAATATGGATGGATGTACAAACAGATAAGACACAGAATGTGGCCTTTATTGCATAGTAAGTACTGCAAGTACGTGTATTCAAGTACAGAGTATTGAATACAATACAATACAATACAATGGAAAATTTGCACTCAAAAACTGACAAACACACTGTCAGTTTAATCTAGCACATAAACTAAAAAGAACTGAAATGTTTAGCTTCAAGCTTCAAGTTTAAGTGAGTGAGTGAGTGAGTAGGGTTTAACATCCCACCCGACACAGTATAGGTTATTTCGAGGACGGCCTTTCCAGGCGGAATGCACACAAATCCATAATAACAGAACAGTAAGTTTAAAACACAAAATGCAGAAAAAAACAAGCTAAACCTAAAATTGTAAGAAGTCCATTATATGCGTGCATATGTAACTAACATAATGGTAGTTCTAATAATCTTCCCTGTTATCCTCCAGAGCTTCAAGTTTAAGCATAAGTACAAATGTGTAATTGCATGCTTAAGCTGAAGCAAAGCAATTCAGCACCACAATTAGTGACTGGCTTCGTACAAGCATTGATTCAATGATCTGCTGCAGAACAACGTTAATCATACACTTCAGCACGCATTTCAACAAATTCCGCATGCACGCTGGCCATCTTATAGAAATACCAATACATATAGCAAGAATTTGTCTTGAAATATATAGCTCTTTTTGATTATACACAATATGTGATTAAATCTTTGCACATAACCTACATCCAATAATATACAATTCAATAATCTACAGTGTGAGTGAAAAATTTTTACCTTCCCTCCAACGTCTTCTAAAATTTATTTTTGAAAGACTACTTCTAAGTGACATTGGACGCGTGTATTCTGTGTTCAAATCTACCCCAAACTACTTGTATTTTGGCATAGATTTGAACGTGAAATATGTGTGTATAACATCACTAAAAAATCTCAGAGTGTTTGAAAAATGAATTTCAGAACATGTCAGGGAGGTAAATTATTCTCACTCACACTGTGTAACAGAGAGCACTAATGCATTCAGTTAACACTGACCACTGATGCTAACAACAGCACCTATTATGAGTCTATGATAAGACATTGCACTGTTAGCACACACATGATTAGTCTGCAGTTAGCAGTATAACGACTCGCAGAGAGAACATGAAGATTGTGATTGTCTGCAGTTCAAAACAATGACAAGCTGACTTCAGTTATTTACCACAGTCCACAAGGCACAATTAACATTGACCAACAGTCAAAGTTACTTACATAAATCAGTGGTGAAAGTATAAATTGGACTCCCTCCGCCCTAGAACCTTCCTTTGTTTTCAAACCCTTCAATGTCATGCGCCAAAAATACAACATTGACACTATACCAATAAATACTGCTGTTTACCCTCAACATAAAGTTAGCACCTAGCAACAGGAAGTATTTTCCTTAATGCAAATTCTCCGTAACATATCTTGCTTCCTCGAGCAAGGCAGTGCCTGTAATGGCCAACAGTTGTAATACTAACATACGTGAGTCAAGATCATATAGACTAACCATTCTGCAGTGGGTATGTAGAGAATGTAGAGGTGTAGAATGAGCCATTTTGACATGTGGGGTGTCACACTGTCATTCTGGCATACTTTCAACCACTACTTTCACCACTGAGTAACACAACACTACTGCTTCCAATGACTTAACAATCTGTGAAAACAATCTGCGTAAAATTACATGTGGCGACTAACCGTACTGGCACGATATATAACAGACAGAACATGCATTCACAACTACCAAAGTGCATACGAAGCAAACCAAATTACAGCAGCACAAAACAGCATGTTTGTATCATACCATCAACATCTACATCATCATCATCATCATCATCAAGTTTAACTGTAACTGTATAAGTACATGACAGTAACTGACAGCACTGGTATACATTTACATGGTGCATTAAAAACAACCCGCCGGAAAAAAATGATACATCTTTGGAACTATAGCCAATTTTTGCACCAAATCTGTAAGTATACACAGAAGAAAATTAAGGCCACATATCTGGCAAATGTGGTAACAATATTTGGCTTAATTCAAAAATGATAACTACTAGAACTGTAGAATGCATTTTTCAAGTGAACAAGTAGCATAAAAATAACAGTGCTGATCATAGATAACTAGACAACGACATAACAACCAAGATGTCGAGATCGTAAGATGTGATTATGTCACATTACCCACGCTACAACTACATCATCAAACCAGGCAAGCATTATGCAGGTCTACCATTCTCTATACGATAATAATCTTTAACCGTTCACTTGGCAGATTCACACATGCCTAAGCTATAACACGAAATTCAAAAACAGACATGATCATACATCACAACACAGTATTCAACGTTAGTTGCCAAACCAAACCCTAACCATACCCATAACCCTAGCCCAATGCTTACCATAATCCTAGCTTAAATCTTAGCTTAACACTAACCACAGTAAAAAAGTAAGTAAGTTAAATTACTACAACAGCAGCAGAATGCAGCAAGATTCCACACTATCCACAGCCAGGTGAAAATATGCAAAAATGAGCACTGTAGGCCACACAATACACAATAAGCAAATACACACAACAAAACCATAACTCTGACAGAATCATATACCAAAGCGTAACCCTAATCAGAATCCTATCCTAAATCTAAGCCTGAGCCTATCTCTAATCACAATGTCATCAAGAATGCACAGTTACAAAACATCATGACAAATCCCACATAGTAAAGCCACAATTTGCTAACAAAGCAGATTACAAGAAAAACAATTTGGCAGGATGCAGTTTGGCACAAAGCTTAAAGCAAGCACAAGCACAGGTGTACATGAATCTTCACCATGACAGGGTGACCTACCCAAACTGTTGAATATTGTTCCAGTGTGGTAAGTGCTGAGGGTTGAAGATTTGTCTCCCACCAGTTGATGTTTTTAACCAGTTGGACTCACCTATCTGTCTTAAGGAATGGAGAGTCAGATACCCCACACACACACATCACACTTGCATACACTGTTTTGTCAATATACAGAATCAGCAAAAGAAACATCCCAAAGTTTTCTGCAATTTTCTAAGCACACTGCAACAGTAAGAGAATGTCAAGCTTGGCCTATTTGTGCTGGTATGAACACGTAATAAGTGTGTGAAATGCTCATACTGATTAAATTTTTATAGTCAGTTAATCTCCAAAAATTAATCAAAATTCATCGATTAATTTTAATTAAAAAATTTTAAAAGCACAAAAGATGTATGTGGCTGAGATGTAAATTATCATTTCGCTGCTTAATGGAGAACATGGCGGTGTTATAGTACATTCAGCATACAGGAATAGACAGTAAGTTCTGATAACAGTATGGGGCCTGGGCCTGTTGGCACAACTGTTGGCATACTGACACAGTCAGTTAAAGGTGCTGGATGTTAACAGGGTCAACCACATGGTTGCCTCAAATGGTACGCTAGCTTAATTGGGTTTGACCCTCGCCAGCTCAAACTGCTAAAAAAGGAGATAAACTCCCATGCAACAGACCTAGCCATCTATGCAAAATCTTCTCCTCCCACTCAGTGCAGTAGTTAGTAAAGGTGGATTCAGCTAACGTAGCACTCAACCCGGTAGTTGGCGCCGAAGTTACTGTCCCAGTAGATGGACGAGTTGATTGCCCCGACCTCGTATCTGACCGAGAACTCCACGGCATTGTTGACCAGACCGAAGTTGTTAGGCAGAGTGATGGTGAAGCGGAACTGATCCGTGGATCCGCTGCTGGATCCGTGGATGTACGAGGCAGGAACGTCGGTGAACTCCAGCCACCCGTTGAGCGTGTACCTCACCGAGACGCGCTTCTCGTACGCAATGTTAGCGACGCGAATGACGCCATCGATGCTGCCTGACGTTACCTAAAACGTACAAGTAAGTAAATGAGCAGACTCTTAATGGCACATCAACACAAATAAGCCACCCAGTGCCATGAATGATTAAAAGTGCACACAAAATTCATGTGTTAGTAAAAAACAATAAAAATCTGGTAAAATCAAGGCTATTAAGCTATACAAAACAGTTTTTATACCAAAAGTTAAAAGTTTATACTTCTAGTAAGAAACATCTTCAAAAAAGCTCCCCGACTGTATCAAATCTGAGACATCTCTAACGTGCTGCACTAAAGCAGGTGCAGGCTATAAAAATGTGCCTGATGGTAACAGAACATTGACAAACCTGACATTTGTGGCAACCTGTCCTCTCAGAAGATACTAGTTGGTGAGTCAAACAAGAGTAAGCGAGTAAGTCAGTGACAAAGGTGACGTAAATGACACTGCATGGGCACTGGAGAACAGTCCATAATTGGTGGCATACAAGACACGGAACAGATGGAATTTCAGACATGTCCAAAAGAAGTAGTACTTGTTATTGCTATTCCTGCTCTACTACTACTTATAGTCCCATTACTAATTTATACTACAACTACAACTTCTGCTGCTAGCAATGCCGCTGCTGCTGCTGCTACTGTTGTTGTTCATGATGACGTGCATGCTACAGCGATCCTCAGAATAGCTTCTGTTAGGCTAAACTGTCCAGTAGCCAGTAGGAGTGACCTGACAACAGTCAGGACACACTGGATCGATAGAAGGGGCTGCTGCTGCTATTAAGTACCACTACTACAGCTACTCACCAAACAGGTCTCCAGTGAGACGCGTCTCTCGGCGATGCGCTCGGCAAAATTCCACGACATGCCGGGCTGTGAGAAGCAACTGTGCAGGAGACGGCGTCGAAATGGCACGGTGAAGTCCGGCTCGGTGTCAGCATCGCTGCGCAGAACAAGATGTCGGCGGGCTGACACTGGGACGATCGGCGGCTCGCTCGTGTTCATTATGTGCTTCACAGACTCCAGGTCCAGTCCCAGTGCATCCGCAAACCTCACCTCTTTCTTGCATCCCGGTGGCGGCGTCTTGCACGTCTTGAGTGACGTACTGCGGCGCGGAAGATAAGCAGCCATGCCAAACTCAGCCTCGTCATCCTCACCGGCAGCCTGATCGAACCATAATCACAACCACAGTGGTGTTGTGGCAGAGGGTATTAGGGCACTTGCTTAGCCGAAATTGCGGGCTATTGAAAAACTGTCCTAAAATCTTTATGTCCTAACATTTTCGACCAGAAATGCAAAATCTGAAGCTAAGAAACACACTACATGCAAAATTGAAATTTCAAGCATCGGAGCACCAATAATCCCATCTGCTGGAAATCTGCAGCTCTGTCTGTTGAAAAATTGCAACTTCCTGTCATGCCTACTTTTTTAGGCCACGACACTGCTCCTACCATACCAAACTCAGCCTCCTCATCATCGCTTAAATCCTGATCATACTGGAATAACAATAACATTTTGTAACAACGATTCAATGTAGTATAAGCACAGCTCACTAGTCACTATACTACAATACATGACAGCTTATAAACACACTTAAAAACTCAGAAAGAATAACAAACAAAGCAACAGAAAAAAAATCTGACAGTCTGGAAAGTGACCATGGTTTGTGTGCGTTGCTCAGAGGGTGGACACTGCAGAGTCAAACGCAGATCCGGCCGACCTTTACCACGTGTGACATCACCTCCATCATCACCGTGATCATCATCACCTTCAAGTGTGCCGAGACTTGACTGGTCATCGCTTTGGAAGTCCCCATCAGAACTTCCTCTGGATGCGAGTCCGGCAAGTGGTGGTGGGGACTTGGCGTCATTGGACAGTGGTGGGGAGTCGATGTAGTCCTCGGAGAGTGTCGAGTTATTGGAGTATGAGGATAAAGACGAGGTCCGCTTGTGACTGTCTGCAGGCAGCTCCATCTACATCAGCAGCAAAATAACATGCAGAAGTTCAGGACATTCTTACAGTTTTACACCACCCAGAGTATGATTAGGCTTAAAATGAAGATTATGACCCTAACCCTAAACCATAAACATCATGTTTTACACTGCTGTGAAATGACTGGGGTACAGTACTCTTATCCCAACAGCTGCCGTGTCCCAGAGGGAGTCGGAATAGCGACAGCCGAGTGACTGATGGCCTCGGCCGTAACATCACAGTCGCTGATTGGATGCGTTCCAATCGACTTCAGCTCAATGCATCCAAGACGGAAGTACTGTGGTGCGCTTCAGCCCGTCGACAAAGTCAGCTACCTTCCGATCCGTTGGCTGTTGGCTCT
>Ga0056128_1007083_pt1 | contig 14143 bp, 10 predicted proteins | sample WorMetLIZISLAND2_FD_71113 | JGI IMG/M metagenome (GOLD analysis project Ga0056128, IMG submission 71113) | Marine gutless worms symbiont microbial communities from Max Planck institute for Marine Microbiology, Germany - Olavius geniculatus... ... | reverse complement strand
ATAAGTCGCTGTATCTCAGTAACGGTGCGAGATAAGGCCTAGGTTACTATTAATCACTAATAGGAAATCATATACTGGCTATCAATTAGCGCCGAATTCAATGACCTTGAATGACCCTGAACGCCAAAATAGGGGGTTTTATGGATTTTTTGGCACTTTCGGGCTGCAACAAGTCTATATCATTCACAAGGAGGCGCCACGGTACTGGCATTGGTGGCATGGCATCATTGGTAACATGTTTCGGCTGAAACGAAGTTACTCTACGCCGGTTACGGTTAGTACTGCGGGCAGGAACTGCTATAGGCTTTCGCGCATCTAGTGAGCATTAGCTCAAATTTCTTGTTTTCACTTAAATTGGTATATTTGGATTTATTATTATGTAAGGTTGTGTATGAACGAAGAAACTGTGAATTTACAATGCAAGGTGTTATCTCTCGTGAAAATTTATGGAAAATAAGTAGTCGATTTTTCCTATCTGCAGTGAATTTTCGCTTACCAGACACTTTCAACCTTAGACATTTCAGACCTAAAATTCCCACTTTGCCTAAACTTAACTACCAGATGCCTTGCATAAGGCTGGCGGCAATTGTGGTGAAAGTCAAGTTAAGTTCCATGCAATTTTTTCACTATACCAAATTTTTATTAATTGCATGGTTAATCATTTATTTTCTCAGTTTTTGTACATAGAGATTTTCACAACATATATCAAAAATTGAAAAGATGCTTCCATGAAAATTCACAGAAAATAAGTAGTTGATTATTGCTATATGCCGTGAATTTTCAGATTAGATTTACAATATACTTATTTGTTTGTTGTTGTAAAGGTTTTTGTATTTTCTACAAATTGTAAAAATTGGAAATACTACAACTGGACCAAGATGACAACATTGGTTGAAGTTGGATATCATGATGGTGAAATGGTGAACTATGCTCATAGCAACAATGTCACAGTGTCATATATAGGTTTGTAAAAATTTCTGGTAAGTTATAGAGAGCAAAACAACTCAACTTAACCCTATATCTAGTTGAGTTGTGATTTGTTTACAGTAATGCACTAACATGTATTTATGGTCTTGCAGTGTAAACTGGTGTCTGGCTGAGGGCTGTGGAAACAGATCAGCACTACCCTGTCTGTTTTGTGGTTTGGGTATTATCTCATTATTATCATTACATTATTATTAGTAGTAGTGCAGTAGTATTAAATTTTTGTTGTATGAAACCAGTTAATTGCATTCTTCATACCATGTTTTAGATTGATTTCAGATACTGTTATTGTGTACACTGGTGTTATTGTGCATGTGCGAACACTGCAGCAAATATAGATTCATCCTGGTTGACTAATTCATCATTGCGGTCACATTGGGTGTCAACTGTAGTCAGCTATGTTCAAACTCACGGTCTTGATGGAGTCAATGTCGACTTTGAAGATGCCATTGAATTCACTGAGACAGATAAACGCCTGGGACTGACTTTGCTACTTCAAGAACTGTCTCACACTTTGAAAAGAGTTTTACCCAAAGCACAGGTTTGTTCATCTTTAGAGGGCATTCAGCTATGACTAAGATGTCTGTGTGTTTGTGTGTCTGTCACGCCCCAACACAGTATCAAAACAATGCAAGCTACGATCACGAAATTTTTACTGTCAGCTCTGTGAAAACCCTAATGTCAGGATTGTTAAGGGTTTTGCAGAAATTTAAAAGAGATCACCATGAACATTTTTTTCTGAGAAACAGTGTAGTGGTCTTATTCTAAAAACAAGAGTATGGGATGCATAAGTTTCAGGTTGGAGTCCAAAGTTTACCACAAATCATTTGCAAATGAACCTACTGGTAGTGGTAATATTTTTCATTATATTTTTATTCAGTGTGTTTAATTTAATCTGAGTAATTTTGAGAAATTTTTTCACAGTGAATCACAGAATTTCTCAAATTGGTTTTTAGCAGAAAGTTGTGGGCCCCTATGGATAGGCACGAAATTATAACTGTTGTGACTGTTAAAAGTGCAAAGCATCACTACATGTCAGTTAACAAATTTTTACTAGTTTCTCAGGGATTTTACTGTGGTACTTGGTGTTGTATTTGTTTCAGCTAACAGTGGACGTCGCCTGGTCTCCAGCATGCGTTGATAAGCGCTGTTATGATTACGTCTCACTTGCGGACATTGCCGACTTTATCTTCATCATGTCTTATGACCAGCGCAGTCGGATATTTGGACCTTGTGTTGCTTGGGCCAACTCTGCTTACAATGTAACACTGTCTGGTACATATTTTCTGTTATCTGTACCAAAGTCATTTGCAATGTCAGAACATTGTTCAGTGATAGTGTCATGATGAGCTTACTGCTAGAGTTCAATGCATAAAACAGGATTAAATAACATGCATCTTCTCACATTTTTTGCAGATATTCCTATTAGACCCACCCATCCACTTGATTGATTGAATTATATGGCACTTGCCTGGTGGTCCAAAAAAACATCCCGAATATTTGCATGCATTATGCAGTGGAGTAGTCTAAATAAATCTGCCGAAAAGCACGTGTGCTATGAGCAAACAATTTTTGAATATGTCTGGGAATTTTTGCACAAAACACTTTTGTATTAGCCGAGATAGAAACAAAATAGTTTTATACATCATACGGCACATCATTTAGGTTGCTGCTCATATGCAGGCTACAGCAGAACGTCACATAGGCAAATCATCAATCAGCTGATCAGCATAAAATGGGCTGAATAGGTTTTCCATTCTGCTTTGCCATTGCTAATAAACACTTTATTTTCACTGCAGCACGGCTTTTCTGATTCTGACTGTTTGATGTCAACATTATGTCATTTATCTCAAGGATAATATTCTGAAGATATTTGAAGTTTGCAAACGGTTCACACTTTTCTTCATAGACATGACCTTGCAAGACATCCCAAACTTAGTAATCTAGCGGCATCAAATCTGGCAAATGCAGTGTCCATTTTTGTGAGCTGGTCAAATTAAGCGGGTTGTCTTGAAAAAAAATTGAGTTGCTTTGATGAGGTGTGACAGAATGCTGTCTTTACATAATTTAATTTTTAACTTGGCTTATGTCATTAAGCTGCATGCATTGTCGTCATTAATGATGTCACTGAAATTTATAAGTAAGTAAGAGTACATATTGAAGTACAAATGTGCAAAAGGAAACTTATTTCCATGTAGTACATGTGCCATTATAGTCACGCAAATTTTGGGACGTTTTTTTATGTGCCACCCGATATAAGTGTGCTAGAAACAGAAGCTAATTTTCTGGACTTTGAAACATACTGTGTCACCCTTGAATTACCATTAACAGTGTTGAGAATTTCAAGGCTTTGTTGCAATCGAGAAAGTAGGCCTACTAATGTGTGATTCTCATTGTAAAGTCAAAACTTTCAACTTTGTTCTCTAGGCACATTGATATCGAGACACATTACTGAACATAATACTGCAGTAAAATATAAGTACTGAGTATAAACTATGGTGTTGTAAATGCATGTATGCAGGACTACAGTTGTACTCTATGTTGGGCATTCCACGTCAAAAAATGGTGCTGGGTCTACCGTGGTATGGCTACAATTATCCATGTACTCATTACGATGCTGCAGTGAGTTATATTTGCTAGAAGCTAAATTTTTTTATTATGTTGCAAGTTTGCACATTCTTCTAGTGTTTGATCTGCTCTGTAGTGGTGCACTCATCCTTTTATCAGAATGTTAACAAAACTTTTTTTATTCTGCACACAAGAGCTGTGAATAGATTATTTGTGTTTGTTGATCACTTGATGATCACATCGAGCTCTCGTCAAGCAGGCCTGATGATGTGATATTGCAAACATTCATGAAGCTGACTGGAGTGCTGGTCGAGCTGGCTTGATGAGCCAGCTTGTATGCCTGCTTCATTGTGTAAATTGGGTATTAGTGATAATATTGTTTGGCACACAGGTTGGGCTACCTCAAATTTTATTAGATAATTAATTGGCCCTTTTCACACACTTAACCTCCTGGGCTAACTCAGCCAGGCCATCCATTAGTGCAGAGGTGTAGTGAGTACTGGCAGTACGTGTCTGTGGTTACTGCTGGGTGCTGGCTGTTAATGGCCATTTAGTGGACACAGGTCGTATGCTAGTTTAAGCCTGCGTTCACATAGACACGAGTACGAGTACGAGTCCGGGTTTCCGTTTATGGCCCATAGAAGCTTCACTCATATGAGTGGAACGTTCACGGTCACTTGTACAAGCACATAATGCGTGTCGGCCATATTGAAAATTCGCAGTGAAATCGAATTGAGGAAATGCTTCGCCATTAAAACAACAATATTCCACTGCAAAGTTACTATTTTTACTAACCGCACATCTCTGACGATGAACAATTTTACGATGATGTCAGTTCTGACATCAAATATGCGCCACGGTTTTTATAGATTATATTAATGCTATTTACGAGTAGTTTACTTTCTACGAGTTGGATAAAAACACGACCTGCACAGAAACTACTCGTATGAGTGAAATTTACAGGTAACCAGTACTTGTATGTATGTGAACGGCCGCCATTGAAATCCACGCAAACTCGTGTTGGCTGGAACTCGTATACGGGAACCTGTACAGTGCCGGACTTGTACTCGTGTTTATGTGAACGCAGCCTAATTTGGCGTTTGATGTGGGTCATAACCTTGCATAGGAAAACCGAAGTGGTTGCGAGAAGTTAGTTGCTGTGGGTGAACCGAGTGTTTTTGTGGTATTATAGGAAGGCGTGTGTCATCTGAAGCCTGTCCCATTTCGGGGCACATACTGCAGTGATGCAGCGGGGACTGAGGTCGGATACTCGCAGATGATGGCTGATGCAAACAAATCATTTACTGGAATTCTATGGGACAACATTGCTCAATCTCCATATGCCACTTTCAAGGTGAATCCCATGTTAAATTTTTTTTTGATATTTCAGTATTTAGTACAGAGATTATAGCAGCAGGAGAGTTGTCAACTCACAGTGTCAAACTGATCAATGTGAGTCATCAACGTCGAGGGTTAAAAAAGTATTGAAGGCTGGAAGTTGCAGTTTTTCGACATATGTTACAAATTTCCATTAGAGGGGATTATGGGCACTCAAGGGTTTTAATTTTTAATTTTCCTCCTAAATTTATAAAAATGAAGGGTTTCAGCCCCAAATTTAGCATTTTTGAACGAACATTTTCTGACAAGATGAAGATTTTCTGACAGTTTTTTGGCAGCCCAAAATTTTGGAAGGGGCAATTGCCCTTTTGCCGCCCCCATGCCAGGCGGGGCAATGCAGAGTGAGTTTATGCCAGGGAAATTGAAACTTACCCGACGCCAACTGCGTCGGTAGTAGCTAGTCGCTTGCTACGACAGCGTTTTGCATGCCGTCAATTAGGAAGTAATAAGTCGCAACGTAGTTGGCTTTACTTCCAAACTAATCTACGACGTTGTTAACTTGTTATGCATATCGTTTCAGTATTGTAGGAGGCAGTGTGGAAAAGTTTGTTGCCACTGTAGATTGAGATGACGTAAGATGACGTGTTGCTTGTTGCTGCTTGGTTGCTGTGTGCTAGGACCGTGAATCGGGCGAGTATCATCAGATCTGGTTTGACGATGTGCACAGTCTGACCATCAAGTACCAGCTTGCCTGCGCGTGGCATCTGCTAGGTGTGGGCCTGTGGGAGGCGGACTCGCTCGATTATTCCGCGGACACTCCTCAGAAACGAGCTTACGTTCGTGACATGTGGAACGCTCTGCCTGATCATTGCTGATTAAACATGTCGAATTTTGCTTCTGCAGACTTGACCCCAATTTATCTGTACTGTAAGCCTACAACGAGAGTGTATTCTTTAAGATAAGGAAAAGACTCAGTGTGTAAAAAGGCAACCGTAATAACGACGGGATTAATGACTGTTTGGAGGATTCGAGGGAAGATTATTAGAACTGCTATTACTGTTACATTTGCACGGTCATAATGCACAGTACTTACAATGTTTGGCTTAGAATTGATGTCTTGTGTGTTCTGTATCTAGCTTTTTTTGTAAATGTTAAATTTTGTGTATTATGTGTGATGTGCAATATGCATTGCTTAGAAAGGCCGTCCCCAAAATGACCAATTATGTGTTGAGCGGGACTTTAAACCTTTACTTACCCCTCACTCACTCTTCTTGTCCAAAAATTTGCTTCCAAAAACGCATTTTTTAAGAGGCTGAAATACCTATTTTAGAGCAAATTTCGGGGCAAAATTGAAATTTTGAGCACCCAAAATTTTCTTCGTCGTTAATTTGCAGTGTTTGCTAAAAATAACTTTTTGCCCCGCCTAGTTTTTTGACCTACGACGCCGCTGCCAATTAGTATTACACGCTGTGTTCCTGAGCTTCAGTCAGCATCCGAACTCCTGACTGAACTCACGGTTTATAAGTACTATTTTGTGATCAGTTTGTGACAAATGACACTTTCAAATGCAGGCTGTTATGCTTCTACAGGGCTGTCGAGAGCCACGGCGGGGCCCGCGGAAACATTCTAGCAGGGCCCCTCTGTGGAGAAAATTTTGGAATTTTTCTTTTCAGAATGGTGCATTCTGGTGTACTTTCTATTTCTGAGCGACGGCGGGGCCCCCAAACGTCGCGGGGCCCGGGGTAGCTTACTTCCCTACCCCACCCTCTCGACGGGCCTGGCCTTATAAGTAGACTCATTGCCATATGACAATGATAAAATGAAAAACAGTTGCTGATCATTAGGCCCCATTTTTTACACACTGCTTGTGGTTGAATTGTGTTAGGCCTGTCTACTGATTTTTGTTAATGGAATGGATTGGATACGTTAACTTTAATGCAGAAAATCATGTGTAATTAAGCACAATGTTGCTAAATATTTCTAGGCCTACTCATCTGTGGCACATATGGTGAGTTGGCGACTGAATCTGTCTGTCATTTATGACTTCCCGCAGATGTGTGTGACGTCACAATACCTTTAACCCCCCCTCCTTCCTACGTCACTCGTCGAGTCGTCGTCACAATAATGTGAACCCCCTTGCTCTTTCGGAGCGTGACGTTATTTATGGACGACCCCTTGGGGGCCTATTTCAGTTTCAAAATGTGACGGGAAATGGAGGAGCGTCGTGATCTCCCCCAGCGGGGTCCGGAGCGGAGCTCCTGCAAAAAAAACGAATTTGGTGCATTTGTAACCACCCGCTGTTTTCGCTTCGTCTTTCGTACAGGGTGATTGCAAGATCTTAGCTTTTTAACGAAAGATATGAGTTGAAAATATTTATTATTTATGTCCGAAAGATAAATAATTTTAGGGAAATGGATTTAAAATATTTTAGTAAGAAAAATAAGCCCGATTTTAATTTTATTTTACCGAAAATACGAAGGTACATTACGACACAAAATAGGCCCTACAGTACACATTTTAAGCGTCTTTTTGCAAGATATCGTAAATCATGAGAACAGCGTCTGTCAGAATTGCAGAATCATAATATCCATCTTCTGCCCCCTCCTTAATTTCCAAAAAACCTCCCCCGGTATTTTTTCTTGCAGAATTTGCTCCAATTAGGCTTAGGTCTATATGGTGAAGACGCTTTTGAACGCGCAGCATTATATGCAGCACGTTTAAGCGCAGCCTGCAGTATCGGCTTAAACAGTCTCGTCCACATCCCTGATATTAATTAGCACTCATGTCAGTGATTTTATTACCGTGTTTCATATCTGGCATCGTCTATACTGCAAGCAGTGGCGTATTTAGGGGGAGGGCCACGGTGCGATGCCCCCCTTTGGCCCGACCATGAAAATTTTTAAAGGCGACTTTATATGAAAAGGTGCGTTTTTGCCGTTTTCAAGCAAGAATTGCAAAATTGAACAATGTTTGATGGTCTTTTTTCATACCGATACAATATGTGATTAAAATCGCCATGTGAGATTGCATCTGATATGACGTTTGACGCTGTGATTTTCTGCGTTTCCGAATTTCAGAAAAAAATGGGCGAATTTGCGGCTTCAATTGAACCTTCAAAAGCAAATAGTGTTGCAGCTTCAGGGGGGCTTCGCCCACTGGCCCTCCCACCAGGGGCTCTGCCCCTGGACCCCCGTTATAGGCTCGCGCTCTGCGTGCTCCCCATGCCCCCCCCCTTTGCAAAATCCTAAATACGCCACTGACTGCAAGCCTCTAGTTTAGAGCGCGGCAGCCGCAGCAGCTGTAAGGTAAAACATCGTCGTCGAAAGTTAACAGTTGTGCACTCAACCTTGCGCGGAGCTTCGCAGCGAATTGCCCATCCTTATAGGATTATTGTAGGCCTAGGGCCTAAGTCATGGCGGCTACACGAAGCGTTACTGCAACAATACTGGACAGTTACAGTCGAATAGGTCTTATGCCCGTAGTCGTCATGTTAATGCTCGTCTTATGTCTAGTCCCTAGATGGACGAGTAACTTACCCGGCGCCAGTAGTAGGCAGATACAACCAAAACGGTCTCCGCGCGGCAACCAGTCTTCGGTGCGGTTCGTCAGCATGTGCCCTTCAAACTTCGACGGACGTCGACTGGGAAACCAGCTCTTCAACTGGGCCGCTGTACTGTACGTTGCCCGCCTCTCAGGTAGACTCGTAGGCTATTGTTTCTTATAGTTCAAGCCGATATGCAAAAAAATGAAAAGTCAGTGTCAAAAAATCAATAATTAGCCTATAATGGTCATCAACGTCATCAACGATGGCATGGCATCACAACAACAATAATTTGCATGCAAGTGATCTACTGAAGCCGCAACATATACGCTATAATGCGACGCAAAATTCGCATTTTGTTTCGCACTTTACAGTTGGATATGTTTCGCGCTTTCGCATTTCGCAGTTAGCAGAGAACGAGGCAGCAAGCAGCAGTTTGTACCACCCTGCCATGTGACGCTGGGATTTCCTGCGACCACGCGGCTAATGTTCGACAAAGATGTAGCCTACGCAAAGACGTAGTAAGTAAGTAGTAAGTAGTCTGCATTTGTAACGCGCCATATGTTAAAACAGAAGTTCGAATCGTAGTAAGTTATATGTCGTCATGTTTGTTATTTTTATGGCAGCGAAAAATATAGAAAACGTGTCTGAAGATTGACAATATCGATCACTTTCTAACAGACTACATCTGTTGCAAATTGATTGCAACCTAGGCCCTACTTTGGCTTGTGACATCAAAAAATCCATCCCTGTCATGCACGATGACAGTGAAATTTTTGCAACGACATGACGCGAAGACTCGGCTCGATCTTCTTGAATTAGACTTGACGGCAGGTGTTAATGTTTCTTAACAGGTTTTTTAATGAGATTCTGCCGATTCTTTTGCGACATATGGCACTGATCGACTGCTTATGTTTGTTGCTGGGCAAATAAATGATTGATTGAAACATTCGTTTGATTGACTGATCAAATACAGAAATTCGAAGTCGGTCGACTATATTTCAAATTTAGACTAGTCGACTAGACGAATTCAAATTCTTCTTTTTGCGTGCTCTGCCCTAAGACAGGTTCAGATGACGATGACACCATCCGACTCGGCTCTCCGCTTCTCTCTTTAGCTTTTGGCAACTGATCTTCTCCATAAGTTGGTGCAGCATCTTCCTTCTCGGTTTTTCTTCGTGTCCATTTTCTTTCCCTTTTCTTTATAATGCAGTCTTCAGAAGACAGTCATGTCTTAGGACATGTTTTATCCAGTTGGCTTGACGTTGCTTCATGATATTGTTCTTGCACCAGACTCAAGACGATTTAATTTCACGAGAATTTAAATTAGTCGACGGCAGCACTGCATAAGACAGGCGACGCTACGTAGCTCTGAGATTGGTTTTCCATAAAGCCACACGCACCTGTTATGTAGTAGGCCTAACCAATTAGACGCTATTATACATGGCGTGCAGGTGGTCGTCCGGCGATGCTGAGGCGTCACCCGCACGGTTGGATCGACCGCTGGTTCGATGTCGCTGACGTCCCACGTGTCGGTAACCTCTCCGAGCTGTGTCCGTGTGCCACGGTGTCCGAGCGTCGCGGACTGACGTTCGAGAGCTGGATCAAGGACAAGATCCGGAGTCCGCCGTTCATCAACGCCAGCGCGCTACTGATTTGCGGATACTTGCAGAGCTGGAAGTATGTTGTCCCCGTCGACGACGAGCTGCGCCGACGTCTGCGCTGGAAGCCGAATATTACCGCAGCCGTTCGTAGGTAAACTTCGATTTACGGTCGAGTTGCGATACCTGACAATTTATTGAACAAGGGGTGTACCACAACTCGACGATGTTTCATCACAATTAGGCTAGTGTCGAGTTGCGGCACAGAACGGACAACGGCGTTAACAACTACAATCCTTTCATGTTTGCTGAAAATAACTGATCCACTTATTACAGAGCTCACGCGGCTAACGTTCACCCATCCAAAATCAACCATGTGCACAATTTTGGGGCAACTTTGAATTAGACCTCTCGTTGGACTCTGTCTGAAAATTCTGCTTCACATCTTGCTGTTGCTTCGGTGCATTCAGAGTTAACTATGCCAATCTTCATTTTTACTCGCGACAGCATGTAATGCTTCGCACGTCTTCTTAGCCATCGTCAAGGCGTCCGTCCGTCTGTCCGTCCGTCCGTCGGTCACACTCCGGTATTTTGTCAACATAACGCAAGTTAGAATCACGAAATCTTCACCGTGGACTGCCACGAAGACTCTAGTTTTAGGATCCGTAAAGCTTTCCCCAAAATTCGAAAAGGTACGTCACCCCGATCGAGGGCGCTAACTGAGAGGGGGTACAAAAATTGACCATTTTGAGCCAATAAGTCGCCGTATCTCGGAAACGGTGCGAGATAGGGCCTAGTTTACTATTAATTACTAATAGAAAGTCCCATACGCCCCTTTGATTGACATCAAGATCAACGACCTTAACCCCTCCCCCAAATAGGGTTTTTTTAGTGATTTTGTTTACGCGATTTCGGGCTGCAACACACATTTCAAGAGTAAATTGCGCCGAAATGGCTTGAGACAGATCAAGACAACATGCACATGGAATTTTCAGCATTAAACGTAGCAGCATTAAACGTAGATTTTAGCAGTTCAAGTCCCGACCCCCTAGGTTCAAGGCTTCCGCACGCGGGCGTCAAAGAGGGGTACCCCCGTAAAAGGTCGTTATTTTACCGCTGTTGGCTCGTCTATAATAGCGCTTGCAGATAGACATAGACTTGTTGCTTACCGTAACAATTGCGTACAAGCTTTTAAGTGGTTCAACATGAATGACCGTGAACGACCTTGAACCCCCAAAATAGAAGGTCTTGGTTATTTTTCTTCAATTTTTGGCCGCAGCACACACTTCAACAGTGAAATGCAATGAAATGGATGGAGATAGATCAGGACAATCTGCGAACAGGAATTGCTATATGCTGTCAGGCGTCTAATGAGCTTTGCTCAAATTACTTCTTGCAACAACGTTTTCTGCGTTTCGAAATTTGGAAAAGTGGTCAAATTTGCCGCCTGCATTAAAGTCCAAATTTCAGCTTCAGGAGCCAAACCCACTGACCGGCTGACCTTTTATCCGGGGTCTCTGACTACAAAGGCTCGCGTTAAATGCGCTGTCCATGCGCCCGCGCTCCCCATGCCAAATCTTTAATAACCTATGTCACTGTCTGCGCCTGTCCAATGTTTGTGCCTGGATCTTTTCATTCATCACGCTCATTTCCACTGATACAACACGTGAACTTGCACGTGCGGTTTGTTCGTACTACATACCGCACTGCGGGGGTAGATAAACGTGTACGGTCGATAAAGTATACAGTGCGGTATCGTACTTAGCCTATAACGCGTTCATGGCATTATCATCATCAGATCGAGTCTCCTCGGGCATAGGCATACACCGTTGTTTGCTATGTGGCGCACGACTGCAGCTAGGATCACCAAATCTTCACCGTCGGCTGCCTGGAAGACTAGTTTCAGGAACCGTAAAGCTTTTCCATAAATTTGAAGGGTGTCACCCCGAACGAGAGCGCAAAATGAGAAAAATTTGCGATATTTAGCCAATAAGTCGCTGTATCTCAGTAACGGTGCGAGATAGTGCCTAGGTTACTATTAATTACTAATAGGAAGTCGTACACTGGCTCTCGATTGCCACCAAATTCAATAACTTTGGATGACCTTGAACGCTAAAATAAGTTTTTATGGATTTTTTGGCGATTTCGGGCTGCGAGACACATTTCAAGAGCGAATTGCGCCGAAACCAATTGAGATAGACATGGACAAGCTGCGAGCTGCGTACGAAATTTTCAGCATTGAACGAAGATTTCAACGGTCCAAGTCTCGATTTTCTAGGTTGAAGAAAAACTGCGCACGAAAGCATCAACGAGCGATACTCGCGTAAAAGTCGTTAGGCTTATTTCACCGTTGTTGGCCAGTCTTTCGTTAAAACGGTTGCAGATAGGCATGGGCATGCTGCCTATCACAACAAGCACTAGTGACGAGTTTTTCAGTCGTATCAACATCGATGACTTTGAAAGATCCTGAACTTTCAAAATAAAGGGGTTTTATTGACTGTTGCGATCTTCGGCTGCAGCGCACATTCCAAGAATGAACTGCGACAAAATGGCTGGAGATAGACTGACAGTTTGCGAACAGGAACTGCTATAGGCTTTCGCGCGTGTCGTGAGCATTAACTCAAATTTCTTGTTATTTGTTGCTTGAAGGTTTTTGGACTCAGTTCGGCCAGTGTCGTGGAGCAACTGGTCTTCGTTGTTGCGTGTGGGCGTTCACGTGCGGGTGGGTGACGTACTGTCGCAGGGTGCGTTCTCCTACGGCTTCACCGTTCCCGCCGCTTCCTACTTCACCCAAGCCGCCAACTACCTCACCGCAAACGTCACGTCGCCAGTCCAGTTCATCGTGGCAACCAACGGTCTGGACTGGACCAAGAAGAATATCGGTCTGGAGGCGCTTCACCGGAACCGTTCCAACACCAGCGTAGTCTACTCGGAAGGTCACAGCGCCGGGTTTGACATGGCACTGCTAGCGTCGTGTGACGTGATAATAATATCGACGGGAAGTTACGGCTGGTGGGCGGCCTGGCTCGCCAACACAACCAACGTCTACTACCGCTACTGGCCGCGACCAGGATCCTACATCTCAACCATTTTCACCTGCGAAGATTATTTTCCGCCGCACTGGATCGGTCTGGGAAACGAGTCCGATCTTGCGCAGCGCAGACCCCCAAAATTGCGACGACAAAAGTCTCAGTCGTAATCTGAGAGTTACCAATCGATTAATTATTGAATTTAATTTAACTGAATCAATTATGTCTGTCCAAGGCAATATGGCATTGGACAGAATACAAAAAAAAACAGTTCAGCTAGGCCTACCGCTTAGAGAACGGGGCGAAAGTTTGTGTTCTCGTCTCATCATAGTGCTACTGTCGGGAATTAAGACTTAGGCTTTTACACGTAGGATTTTTAGCAAATCTATATAACGAACGCATGCGAGTCTAAAAGAATAGCACTTACAACATTTACAGAAGTTTGACGTGCCCTGTCTAAAGAAACCCTGCAGTTGTGTGTATAAAGAGTACACTAGCACAAACGTAAGTCCATCTGAATACGTCAGTCATAAGCTTTTAAAATAACTTTGATCGAATGTTTGAAAGTTCGGAAGATATGCCGGTCTCAATCTTAAATGCGTGATTAAACAAGAAATTTGAGCTAATGCTCACGAGACGCGCGAAAGCCTATAGCAGTTCCGTTTTAGTAGTTTAGCTGAGAATTTGGGTGTTCACGCTCAGTTAATATACAAATACCAAATTCTCTATCTTGATCGCATAACGATAGTTTCATGACGCCACCTTGTAAATAATATAGACTTGTGTCGTAGCCCGAAATCGCCAAAAAATCCATAAAACCCCCTATTTTGGCGGTCATTCAAGGTCATTGAATTCGGCGCCAATCGAGAGTCAGTGTACGACTTTTTATTAGTGATTAATAGTAATCTATGATCTATCTCGCATCGTTACTGAGACAAATGTACAAAACATTAGTTTATACTCTTGTTAACGGCAACATTTAAGGACTTGCACATCGAAAACAGCAAAAATTACAAAAGGTGATATTGCCCGCATCACACTGACTGTGTGTCAATGTGCTGCTGAATAATATCACCTTTTGT
>Ga0056128_1007081_pt1 | contig 14144 bp, 8 predicted proteins | sample WorMetLIZISLAND2_FD_71113 | JGI IMG/M metagenome (GOLD analysis project Ga0056128, IMG submission 71113) | Marine gutless worms symbiont microbial communities from Max Planck institute for Marine Microbiology, Germany - Olavius geniculatus... ... | reverse complement strand
AATCATAAAAATTTAATATTGTTCGTCAGATGGCGTAACCAGGTTAGGTATTTTCTCCCTTGTTACATCTCTCATTTTACTGATTTACTCGCATAGGCCGATAATTTTACGTTTTGACGAGCTTAATAAAATTCTATGGTAAAATCGTCTGCTTTTGCTGGTATATGTTAGACTTTGCTTTTAAAATAATATCTTTAGGAATAACTACCTGTTTCTTCATTTTGATGGGGTAAAATAACATGAGAAGACAGGCGTTACGGGTGGAAAAGAACTGGAGCTCTCGCCGCTTTCTGAAGAAATTTGCCAGCAAAGCTTGGTGCAGATCAAGCCTTGACCGACTCATCAAAAGAATCGATGCTGGATTTCTTAAAATTTGCATCACACCACTTCTTGTTGTATGCAGTTTACATTTGCCAAAAAAATCATTGAATTTTACCTATGCATTCAAATGTTACCAGCAAAAATGTAAGTTGGCCTCACTTTAGCTGGACCACCCTGTACATGTGGCCTATGCCGAGTAGGAAAGTCTGGAACGGTTCTTTGAAGCACCGATTTGTTCGCATTTTTCCAGTCGAAAGCACGCCACAAATCCTGCGCTGCGCGGCCCGGGCTGAGCGATCGACGGCCAGAGAGTACAGGCCGGATTATACAGTTCGGCCGCTTCGGTCCTAGTCGGTCCTTTCCGTGATATCTGGCGCGTACAACGGGTCGTTTGTCAGCGCGGCGCGGCGCGACCTTCTCGCGGAATCCTGGGGACCTTCGACAGTCGGTCGCGTAATCTTGCACAGAAGAGGGCTGGCTGGCCGTTAATCTGGACGAAACGCGCCCGCCTTGGCGTCCGTTGCGACATAGGAACGACAGCGTTGTCCGGCTTACGTCGGGGTTAAACGTCTGACAGACGACGCACGACATACGTAGATCAAGTGAGCATCATCATCAACTAAATGCTGCTTCCGCCGCCGTCGCTGCTGCTGCTGCGCAGAGAAAGTTCTGCATCAGTAGCTGATGAATGACAACCTTATCAGACTATTCTATTATCAGCACCAATCAGCTGATCAGCTGATCGCCAAGTTCCATCCACTTACGCTGTTCTGCGGGTTTGCACGTTTCAAATGAAAACGGGAATAAAACAACTTCGAAAAGAAAACAATACAACCAGAGTAATCGGCTAAGCGTTTTCGGAAATAATCTACAAAAATTTAGAAAAAAAATATTGAACCTTATCGAAAATAATGATATTTTGGTTATTGGGATCTTTGTTACTGTCGCACATCGTTTAGTTTCAACTGTAGCGTTATGGGATCACGTTCCGATCTGGATGGATGCAGACTTATACGTCCAAACGCAAAACAGCACTGCTTCTTTGCGTTTGTGCGTATTTTCTTGCGTGAGTTGAATTGGGCGGAAATGTCAGGCTTTAATTAGACAGTTTCTTAGCTGAAGATGGCTTAAGACGATCGGATCTGCACGTGATAATTCAAAAACATTTCCGTTGCTGCGTGATGTTACCTGTCTCCTCTGCACCAGTATGCACTGGTGTTCCTGCATGCAGCATGTATTACACTTGCCAAAATAAAACAAAATATAGTCATCATCATTATTTTTATTATCACCATCGTCATGAGTTATTTAGTATAATTTAATTTCAGTCGTGATCATAATAATGATTATAACAATGATGATAATTAAAAACAAAACACATACAAATCCTCAACTGCGTGAGGTCAATTTTTGCTCAGACTTTAGAATAAGCCCGAAGTTTGGTTTGGTTTAAAACCAAAGTCAAGACCGAATTTTTCGTGACTGTAAACGTTGTGGGTCAAAGGTTTTAGTTTTAGATTAAAGTCTTGGCGAAATTCGACTCATCCACTGTCCCCAACCGTCACGCAGAATCTGACGATTTCATTCTAAGTTTGATTAGTTCGCTGACAGGTTGATACTTGTAATCATTCATAAAGCAGACAATGTCGCTAAAATATGAGCCACTCAATCACGATATAGGCTCTCATGTAATCTAGCTGGTAGCCCGTGAGTCAGTGACGGTCATAACATCACGGCAAGTATTGGCATGCCACGTGGTCAACTGTTCTGCAGCTTTCCTCAGATCAATCAGCATCCGTCCAGATCGAATCTCCACTGACCAGTCTCTCCACGTGACATTGTAGGGACGATCACTTATCTCGCACTGTGACGTTATAGATAGGCCGCGTACATGAGATGACAAAGTTTTCTCAAAGTTTCTCACGTCTGGAATGAAATCAGAACACAACACTCTAATGGTTAGAGCTCAGGATCTTGATTTTGATCCGAAGTAGAAGTAATGTAATAGTAATGGCAACGTCAAGTTCTAACGCGCCCGCGCCGTAACATGGCTAGATGATTATTTCATGAGTTCAGCCTTCAGAACCAATACAGCCAGTTTATCTGTGGCTTTCACACTAAATTCTCTTCAGTGATATGGTGCTAGCAAACTTCTCAGCACACAGGGACGAACGTACAGCAAAAAGACGTAACGCCTTCACTAATATCTATTGTAGGCGGAGGCATAAAAACAGCGGTTTCAATTTCCCGACTGTCGTTCGTTTCTCGTGCCTGCGAAAATTCGGCTGCAATTTCCGTGACGTCACTGTGTAAACTGTAAAGGTTTAAACGTTTAAAGGGTATAGCTCTTTATGGAAAACTCCTCCCAAAGCTACGAGGCGTCACTGTATGTAATAGATAAGTATTACGCGTATGTGTCTTCTTTTAGTTATTTGCAGCCTGATCATAACGGATATGTTTATTTATAGCACTTTGCACGCAGCCACAGAAGGACGTTTATTTCTCTGCCAGTTCATGCAATTCCCCGATCAAGTTTAGCCCTCAATTCTCAGGAGGTTCTATTCGCCACGTGACGGGTCCTGGCTAGAGTTGTTTTCGGCCATTTTTGTGGCATTGGGTCCAGAAATGAGTACAGATTCGTCCTAAAGCGCGGCGTCCCCGTGTGTGATAAAACTTAAACCAAAATTGCATGCGATAAACCTAACACTGACCGATCACGTTGCACACATACTTCAGTGCAGTAAATAGACAGCCATCAGTCGGGGTTAAGTATGTCGACGAACTATCCCAGTGGTCCGTTCGTGAAGAGTGTGCTGGCACTATACCTTGCAGATCCTAGTTTGAATACAGTCGTATTTTTCACCTTTCTCGCTTTGCTTCTCATTTCACGTTTTTGCAACATAGCGACAAAAGTGACGAAAATTCACCACGTTACTGCTCTTGTTTCGTGAAAAATGAATGATGATTAAAACCTGCAATATTTCCTCTTCTAGCTGCGTCGAGAAACGTAGAGTCTACGCGGAGCCGGTTTAACATTGCAAGCATGTCTGCAACTAGTGCAACTGGGTTCCGACTACGTCAGTACACGGCGTGCCAGCACGGCGCACGCTCAACGCCGACTCAGGTGAAGAGTGGGTGATGGGGATGTGACGACAGAGGGACTGACAGACAGACTGACTGACTGCAGAGACTGAATGTCTCTCTGACTATCGCTCTATATGTATTCGCCAGCAGCCGCACACAATTGGATTATGCGTACAACCGAATGCTGATCCGTCCATTGTAGGCCACGTTCGTATCCAGGAATTCTCAGCGATCTGCGGCTGCTATATAGGATAGGATTCAAATCCGACTCGCGCCACCTGAACGAGGCGCAGTCGATAATGTCGATTATCTGCGCTTCACCAAGCGGCAAAAAATGTAACAGTCCATGACGGCACAATGCACCAACATCAATATCAATTAATGAATTGATTGTTATGGTCCCGCCCCACTGGGAGAGCTGCAGAGCATTGGACGCTGTTGTTGTTTGTACATGTATGTCCGTTTGTCTGCGTGTTCGTCTGTTTTGTGCGAGTTTGCAGCACCACTACGATAAATCTGTGTAAATTTAAAGCCTGCAGAAATAGTCTCCACGATGCACTAAAATTATGAGATCAAAGGTCAGACTTCAGAGTCACACGGCAAATTTTTGAAATTTGGTATTTTACGGAATTTAAAAATTAAATACACTCAAAACATTGCAAGTTTGAAGTATAGGAGTACAAGAAACTAGCTGTCGCTAGGGAAAGCTAAACGTACTAGTAGTAGACAGTAAATGTCTACTACTCGTACTCTGTCTGTCGCTATATTAATGTTTTATTTATTTATTTAATGTTTCAGATCTTATTAGCAAGCCGCAAATTGTTTTCACAAACAGCTGCTGGCAAAAATTAGCGTTGCAAATTGCGGCCAAACCGCTGCAGATAGCCACTTGGTTACTATTGACAGCCTATTTGGGAACTTACCAACGCCCTCTCTAACGGCATTATTGCCAATCCTCTAAGACGCACCGTTTAGCTACAATACAAAAAGGTTACAAACAGACGACAGACAGACGACGACAGACGGAGGATTGATTTTACCATAAGCGCCACCACAGCGCCACCGTTAGTGCTTTGGCAAAAGACTGATGTTCAGTTATAGGGTGTTAACACGATTTAGCAAACGTCCAGCAATTAGCACGTGTATTTTGAGTACATTTGTTGGAAGTTTGCTGGACGTTTGCTGGATCGTGTAAACACCCCATTAATCAGTAAACAGAGTGTTGATTGCGTGGGTGTGACTTAGTCCGTGCAGTGTGTAATTATGACAGAGTGACAGTCGTCATTACACACGACCCCTAATCAATGCAGTCCACTTGTCTCGTGCACCACGTTTTCTGACTCATCGATCCATTTTGCAGTCCGGCATTCGCTGTCTCGGTCTGTCATTGTGACAGTTCTCTGTCTTCTACATTTAGCTCATTGGTGTCCAACCCGCCCATTAGTGTTCGAACGCCAACGCCGTTGCGTTGAGAATGTTCGCAATCTGAAAATACGTACTGCGTGCCCGACGTTTTAATCACTAACGCCGCCAACGCGCTGAACGAAAGTAGTAGTCTTATGGGCTTCACATGCGTGCTCTATATAACTACAATACGGAACTGCATTAGCCTACAATAATTTTTGGCCGACCGTACTAACGGTCGAGCTCTATACTCCGTTTACACGACGAAGCAAACATGAAGCAAAGATGAAGTAAACGCATCCAAAATACACGACGTGTGCTCTAAGTTTGCTTTATGTTTGTGTCACGACCTTGAGATCGCGACACGCGAGCTCGAGCTAAAGAGGACAAAATATCTTATCTAAAGCAACAAGTCAACTCAAAAGTGCAGTAAAACACAAATTTTAGAATTTATTGTAAAAGCACAACGCACATAATTAAAATCAAATTACAGAAAAAAATTACAAACAATATAAGCAAACAGAAACTGAAACTATGAAACGGTTTAACAGGTTTTATAATAATACAAAAAAGTTTAAAATTTAATTAGATAATAATACAGGGGTTTATACATACAAAGAAAACATAAGATACAACACAATTATAAAAATCTAGCTTAACAGTGCAATTAAACTGTCAATCCAGGAAGTCTAATTACAGCACAGTTTCAATATATCAGCTCGAGCAAGAAGCCTACACGCTAGTGTAACAGTGTTTTCATAAGATAGCAAAAATGTCAAATTTCAATCACAATCGTATAATTTCACAGTTGATAGCAAGGAAAACGTTCTTTATTCAAAATCAAATCTAGCAATTTTTTACGAAAAAAAACACAACAAAAGAAAAACAGAAAATTTACAAATTTTACACCCAGTAGGACAGAGACAAAGAAAAACAAAGAAAAACAACCAATCACAACGCCCAATGGCATGTGAGTCGGACTTTACGGACTGAGCTCCAGCGGCGGCAGACCGGTAAGCGGATTCAATGGCAGACAAGAAAAGATGGTTTCCACAGCAACGACGACGACTCCACAGTCTCAGGTCACAACCAGCTCAACTGGCGACGCTCCGGTCCAAGCTCGACCAGATCCTAGCTTGACCAGATCTGACTAATCTTCTGCTCCAACCGGACAGATTTTTGGCTCCAACCAAACAGCCTGGAAAACGAACACTCGCAATATACTCAAACTGATAATGCAAACGAAAGCTACACAGAGCAATCTCACAAATGCAAACATTTGAGGCTGTTTGACCGAAATATCACCAAGAGGTATCTATAGGCCTACCGTCTACACAACCTTTGGAAATAATCGGTTAAATCACTTGTTAAATGCACTACCGACAACACCAGATAATGCAGTAGTATGTGCTACTCCTAGCGAAAAAATAACACTACAAACGACAGAAAAACAGCGGAAACCAAACTTACCGCTCACAGCGGCTGAATTGTCGACAAACGATACGCTTCAATCGCGACTTCCAGTCCAACGATTGGCAAAACTCGCCCCAACACTGGCGACGAAGAACCTGGTCCAGCCACAGGTGGATTTAGGGTTATCACACCGCGCACGATCTTACTGTGCAGGCCAAAACATACCCGAACGAAGATAAAACTTCTTCAATCACAAACTGAATACTCATTACACGCACATTCAGTGCACGCCGCTATTGAAGACGGCTTAACGTTGCCGCGTAGGCCCACGATTGGTCAACACGGTCACACGACATAGGTGATACAGGTCATACCAAAATAGACGCGCCGCGACATAATATTACACGGGAGTACAAAACAAAACGCCACCGTTCGAAAGTAACCCAAAATACCAAAAATTAGACCAACTTACCTAATAACCACAAGGTATATACTTACGGCAATATTACAGGTCGATCGTGACAGTTCGCTTCATGTTTGCTTCATCGTGTAAACACCATATAACGCACCTTACGTCGTAAGGGATCGGCGATGGTACCGTTGCATAGGGCGATGACGAGTTTCTACCGGCTGTCAATAGTAACCATGTCCCTATCTGCAGCGGTTTGCCACAGTTTTGAGTGCATAGTTGCTGTATGCAACCATCACCCACGTGCACCGAATTAGCGTTGATTGTAGCGTTCGATATAGCAGCGACACTAGACACTCTGGTAAATCGCTTTCTTTTTGCGACCGAAAGTCGGACGCTGGCCTTCGGATATATGCGGTACGGTTGGCTCACCCAGCGACAGCTGGACTTTTAGTTATTGCATTATATATTTTATTGCAATTACGCGACTTCCTGCAACTTTGAAATGCAACAGAAGTATACTTGCGGGAAGTGTTTCGGCGAATGTGCAGTGATTTGCACGTACAAATACCGTCGTCTGCAATACCGTGGTTTTTAAAGCCGGTAGCCGATATATCGCGCATCTCTAGCTCGACGCTGTTCATCACGTCAGCGGATCGATGCAATGCTCGCGATGGAAGCTCTCTGCTCTGCCGTGCACGCCCGTGTGTGTGTGTGTGTGCGTGTGTGTCTGTCAATTGCGCAACTCAGCCTGGCCATCCTTTTGTGACTCCGAGGCTGTGTAGTGTGTGTGTGTGCGTTGGTCGACGTTACATAAACCTTTCACGTTCGACGTGCGGCCGTCGGTGGGTCGGCAGTGGCTGGTCGAGCGTGACCGTCCGTCACGCCGTTCACCCGTACACTACATCGTCTATCCACGCTAGCAACTGTCAGCGCCTTCATCCCACCCCATTATTCCACGTCCAGTTTGCCGTCATAACCGTAAAAGTCAATCGTTCTGATGTCATTTTTTTGCATTTAAAAATCGTGAGCACCCGACGCCAACCTATCAGCGAGCCAGGTCCAAGATTCGCTCATGACGCCGAAGATTTACGCCTGCTCTCTAACCTATACAAGAAATTTGAGCTAATGCTCACGAGACACGCGAAAGTCCGTAGCAATTCCTGTTCGGAAACTGTCAGTCTATCTCCAGCCATTTCGTCGCAATTTATTCTTAGAATGTGCGCTGCAGCCGAAGATCGCAAAAATCAATAGAACTCCTTATCTTGGAAGTTTAGAGTCTTTTATAGTCATCGATGTTGATACGACTAAAACGGTCGTCACTATAGTGCTTGTTGCTCGTGCGCAGATTTCCTTGAACCTAAAAAATCAAAACTTGGACCATCATAATCTACGTTCATTGCTAAAAATGTAGCTTGTTTATGTTTATCTTTTATTGAATTCGGCGCAATTCGCTCTTGAAATGCGTCTCGCAGCCCGAAATCGCCAAAAAATCCATAAAACCCCTATTTTGGTGTTTGAAGTCATCCAAGGTCATTGAATTCGGTGGCAATCGAGAACTGATGGCAGTATACGACTTCTTATTAGTGATTAATAGTAACTTAAGCCCTGTCTCGCACCGTTACTGAGATACAGCGACTTATTGGCTAGAAATCGCAAATTTTCCCACCCCCTCTCATTTTGCGTTTTGATTTGGGGCGACCCCTTTCGAATCTATGAAAAAGCTTTACGGATCCTGAAACTAGAGTCTTTTAGGCAGCCGACGGTAAAGATTTGGTGATCCTAGCTTGCACCGTTTTTGACTGATCCACCCGTGTGACAGACAGACAGACGGACAGACAGAATTGCGATGTCTAAGACGCGCTAACGCAGTAGCTGCTTTCGCGCGTAAAAAAACCATAACTCTACTCTAGAACGCTCAGTTTTCATTACGCCAAGACTGGAGCATCACAAATACGCACGCGCGGTGATTATACACAAAAACCAAAATGTACGAAAATTGCAAAAACTATGCAACTACATAGAACAAAGGTCCATAAATTTAACACTAAACTTGTCTCGAAGTAGAAGACGTCCAAAAAAGGCGGGCTGAGATCTGGTTCCAAGCTCTAGTACATAGTACATAGGGCCTACCCCTCCTCATTGCGGTGTCAACTCCACGAGCTCAGGGTCTCGCCACCTGTTTACACGCGAAACATGTCTGCATGGCTGCTACTTTTACGGGCCTCTTGGCACTTTTTGCGAGTTTCGCTGCAGCCCCTTGAGCACCTTAAAACTTTGCAATGGCCTGGTGTGTAGCATATAGTCTAGCGACCGTGAGCTTGCTTCAGTTGCTTTGGTTTGTGACCGTTCGGTGTCTGGTGTGTGGCAACTCAGCGCGATTTGTTCAGACAAATACGTGAGCCCAAACGTTAACAAGCAGAAAAACGTGGAAATGGTCAAAGGGCAGTGACGCTCTGCCGCTGGGAAGGTAACCGCGGAACTGGCAAGAATTTACGGCAGTTTACTGTGAAGTTTTCATCTAAAAGTTTGTACAAAACGACAAAAAATAAACTAAACTGAGATTTCGGTTTGGTTCAGTTCGGTTTATGTTATTTTTGCATGCCGCTTGTACATAGGCCTACGGTAAGGTTGTGACCATTAAGTGAAATGTGTTGAACAAATCTTGCGAAAAAGCTGTCAAGCCTTACTCAAGGCTAAGCCCGCGAGTATAATGAAAGCAAAAGCCCAAAAAAGCACGTGACCATAACTTTTGATTTATGACCTTGAAATTAAATAAACTTCTAGAGGCACATGTTCACGGAAAATTTTATCAGCTAAGTTCAGCGGTTTACGAGTCGTCGCGTGCTAATGGAAAACAAGTAATTTGAGAAAAGCTCACGTGACGCGCGATAGCAGCGGTCCTGCTATGTGGCAATTAGTGTAGGCCTACAGCAATAAGATTTTAATGCATCTTGAAAGAGTACTTAAATTTGAGGTCTCTGTACGGAAGACTCCTTGAATTTAAGAGATTGAAACTTAGATTCCTAAAAATGTACGTTCTATGCTAAAAAAAAGTCATACGCCTGTTGTTCAGGTCCATCTCCCGCCACTTCAACGCAATTCGCTTTTAAAATGTGTGTCGCAGCCGGAAATAGCAAAAAATCACTAAAAACCCCTATTGTAGGAGTTCAGGGTCATTCAACGTCATCAACGTTAACACCAATAAAAAGCTTTTCACTATTGCTTGTTATGATAAGCAGCATGTCTGTGCCTATGCAACCGTTTTTACGCTACACGAGATAATTGCGGTAAAATAACTACTTTGTAGGGGAGCAGCTGTCTTTGACGCCCGCCTGCGCCGGCCTTCTTGAACTTAGGGGTCGGGAGTCGGGACTTAGACTGCTAAAATCTACGTTTAATGCTGAAAATTTCATTTGCAGGGTGTTTTGGTTTATCTCCAGCCATTTCGACACATTTCCGTGTTGAAATGTGCGCTGCATCGAAAAATTGCGAAAAATTGCGAAAAATTTTACTAAAAACCCCTTTTTGGGGGATTCATAGTCGTTCAAGGTCATCGATGTTGATAAGTCTAAAAAGCCTGTCACCAATGCTTGTTAATATAAGCAGCATGTCTGTACCTATCTGTAACCGTTTTCACACTATACGAGCCAATAACGGCAAAATAACGTCTTTTAGGGGGTGGGGTACCCCTCTGACGCTCTAGTTCTAGAGAAACCCCCGCATCCACCGGCACCAAATTTTGTCACGATAAACTAGAGTCCTTGCGGCAGCTTACAGCGTAGATCTCGTGATCCTGGCTTGCGTCGTTTTGACACAATACCGCAGTGTGACGGACGGACGGACGGACGGACGTCCAGACGATGGCTAAGACGCGCGAAGCATTCTGCTATCGCGCGTAAAACAGCGACGAAGCTAAAAACAATAGTGTCGTCGCTTCCCCGGGCAGTGAAAAAAATTAGCAGAATCGATCACACGTTGAAGAGTCGAAGATGGATGGTGATCACTTGTAAAATAAAACATTTGCGCAACAATGTTTTACATTCAACTACGGTCTTTGTCATCTGCATGGCTAAGGCACGTAAATAAATATTTTGATTTCTAATTGAGTTGCATATGTCTTTTTTTTATTTTGCATGCAAACAAGTACAAAGCATGCTAAAACATTAGCAAAACATGTTTTAAACTTTTAACAGATTGAGTACAGCTTGCAAATAAAAAGGAAGTATTTACGTATAAAATAAAGGCACAAAATATTTGACCGGCTCCCGGTCAAATATCCTGTAGGCTACATGACGGGTCAAATTTTGTCACCGGTCAAAGGCGCCCTGTCATGACCGGCTGGTTCAATATCCGGCCCTGTGACGGCCCGATATTTGACCGGTTACCGCCTTGAACAGCTTTAGCCAGTATACAAATAATGGTGCTTATAGGTACTGGCTGAACCGTGTCCGCCGCAGGAACGGCGGCAGCCGAGCAACTGACAACCTCAACCGTAGCATGTACGGTATCACGCATCCGCCAGTCAGCCAACTAGCACGTCAAGCCTAGCAAGCAGCCTGGCTATCACGGTGCAGTCGGCAAGTTTTTTTGCTTGCCTGCCGGAATCTCGAATTTACCACCCATATTGTACGCTAATTTTTGATGTTTATTTTTGTCACACATATCTTTTAAAAACGCTAACTCTAACCCAAACCCAAAACCAAACCCTAACCCTAATACTAAACCCTGGACACTACACCATAATATTCACGCTAGTTAGTAGCTTGTATACTGTATTTGATGTCATTCGCTAAGGGGCGACTACGATTTTTCGTTTTAACCGGTCAGATAGCTTGTCCACAGGCTATCTGACTGGCTGCCGGTCAAATAGTCACCGCGTAAAATAAAACGCGTAAAAGTCTTAAATTTTTTTATATCTCACGTGTGTAACTACGACGCAGCTGCCCATAGACCGAGGTAAATTTCAGTTCCAGCATCGTGTCAAGTAAGAAACTGCTTTTAGTTTCTATCCGTATGAGCTCTAGCCCGTAAGCAAGTCTGTGACGAACTTTATGAACGTATGTGAACAGGATATGAAGAACGGAAACGCCGGCGGAGCGGGCAATAGCAGTCAACCAAAGCACGACTCTAATCGTAAGTCGAGTACTCTTGTTCCTATTTTACGACAGTGTCGACTTTCGAATAGGACACAGTATTAGAAAAGCGAGATTGTCATAAGCTGTCATTAGTAACATTGATGTTCCAACAGAATGTCACTCGTAGCCATTGCCTTGCCGTTTTGCAGTTTTTTGAGCGTTTTCGCTGCGTACAGTACATAATGTCGTTTATCATAATACAACACTGCAAACTTCATCTAGGCCGGCCACATTGTCAGCGGTACTGTAATAAATTTATCATACAGAAACCACGCCTATCTGAAGATGCTGGAACAAGAGGTTTAGCTGTTGCTAAGATAGCCGACCGTACTAAATGTCATTAACCTCCAAGGTCATCCAAGGTCGATGATTTTCATCTCATCTAAAAAGACGTGCGCGATTTCCTATTAGTGATCAATAGCAACCTTGGTCTTATCTCGCATCGTTTAGTCACAATACATCTGTGACGGACGACGGACAGAGAGACGACGGACGACAACTCGCACCATAAGCTTGACCGTTGCCTAAATACGGTGGGCTAAAAACGTCAGAACTATTACATGCATTTCCAAAACCGTAAATAGAGCAGAACTTTTTCTCGGTGGTCTGCGGCTCGATGCAAGATTTACGTCTAATACATTATTATTTCTCTCAACGCCCGATGTACACCGTGGTCCATAAAAACGTGCCACTTTCATTTTTTGAATAGCTTTGTGTAGCATTGGCCGATTTCGATAATTTTTGGCGTGCGACATCGGGAAGAAACTTGACGCAAATGACTGTACTTTTGGTTACTTTACTTTAATACTGTCGCTACACTACCATGTGAAATGTAGGTGGTTGAGCCTGCTGTTTGCGAGTGGTGTCAGCGTTTGCCGCTTGCATTCGCGCTGAAGGAAGACATTATGAGCACATGCTGTAATAAAGATGATGTGCTGTGACACGTGTGACTTTTTGAAATACAATAGTTGCCAACCGTGTTTGTTGCTTTTCAGTTAATTATTTCTGAGCCGACGCGTGCGCTATCCAGTATGAATTCATTGTTGTAATTGACCAAACTACGACTTCTGCATTTCACAAGGTAGTGTAGCGATAGTATTAAAGTGAGTGGGCCAAAACTACAGTCTTTTGCGTCAAGTTCTTTCTTGATGTCGCTTGCCAAAAAGTATTAAAATCGGCCAATGTTTTACGAAGCTATTCAAAAAATAAAAGTGGCACGTTTTATGGACCACGGTGTACATAGTGCAAGACGCAGTATTGCTACAGTAAGTTGTCCGTCGGTCTGTCTGTCTGTAATGCCGATATATTGCGGTCACAAAGGTTAAATTACTGAAAAAGTAATAATTAGTTTAGGATCTTTGCTTTTCTCAGCAATATAGGCGACCTACTCCTTGGGAACATCCCCAAATTTTCGCCGGAATAAGATGGGGCGGCTGCATTTTTAGACGAAAACCTGCAACCTGTAGGACCAACGTTGCTGTTGTTCAGTAATAAAAAGTTGCGCAAGCGTTTTGACTGTTAACGAAGTCGACGACTCTGTATGACTTTGGACGGCCATTATGCACCGAAAATTGATGTTATTGAGATTCTGAGCTTTCTGAGTGTAGTCTATAGAAATAATAGCAATAATTGCTGTTAGTATTACGTTCAGTTGAGAATGTACTCAACTGCTCATAGATATTACAGTTATGATGCCGTAAAGCAGCGGAACTGGGTGGGCAATCGAGCCATGAAATAAGTCCGCAGCAGATGCGTCGTGTCTCCGGTTGCCAGGTAACAGCGATGACGCCTTCTTAATTCCGCCCGACGACTTTAACGTCGTCCCGTCAGCCAGTAGGCGCCTGCTAGTCGGCCGAGCGGCAAGGTCGCGACCACCATGTCCTCCTTCTGCGTGAATTTATATCCACCGTCCTCAGCCAAGCCCAGTGCTCCGATGCCTCGCTACTATAGGCCTACGCCGAGTAGTATGTATAAATCTTCTCAGTGGATAAGATGCTGAGCATTATGGTCCATTATAAGCTAATCGGCGTCCGGCTGCTGACTGGCTCGTGCGTCTGATGGGCTTTCGTCCGCCCGTCTCGTCCCAGTACCGTCAGTCTCTCATCACGCCGGCTATGTACAGTAGTCGGTTGATCGTCGTTCCCCAGCCAGTTAATCTGTGCCGAAATCCCGTTATTGCTATACGGTCTGACACAAGTATATACTGTACAGTCGCAGTTGCTGGACTTGGAGTGTGCTTTATCTACGTTCTATAATAGTAAGATTTATGTAAAAAAAACTGTTCAGTTTATATACAGTGTAAAGGTGACATCGTGGTTGTAGATATAAAACAGCACAAATCACAATTTAAAAATTCAAACTTTACCATTACACAG
>Ga0056128_1007078_pt1 | contig 14145 bp, 3 predicted proteins | sample WorMetLIZISLAND2_FD_71113 | JGI IMG/M metagenome (GOLD analysis project Ga0056128, IMG submission 71113) | Marine gutless worms symbiont microbial communities from Max Planck institute for Marine Microbiology, Germany - Olavius geniculatus... ... | reverse complement strand
TGTCACGGCCGACGCTGACGACGTTGTAGCCGTCGCTGTTGAAGCAGGAGCTGTTGGAGTCTGAGCTTCGTCCAACTCGTCGCTGCTGCTGCTGCTATCGTCTGCTGGACGCAAAGTCTCTGTTCGGGACTACGTTGCTCAAACAGATACCTTTGATTTGCCGCTGGTTTTGATCGCTGCTTATTGCTGTTTCGCTACTCCCTCAATGTCCACTCCCGCGATGTCCACTCCCGCGATTTCAGCGCCCCCATGGTCACAGTGGACCACCAATAGGAAACCACATATGCCGAGTCGAATGGTCACGTGACCGATGACGTTACATGATTCCAAAAAGTCGTCGTTCTATCACTCTGTGTCCTAGTAAAACGATTTCTGCTGTTTTGGATGTGTGACTTGGTCGCCCTTACACAGTAATGTAAACTGGTAAGTTTTTTATATTTAATTTGTTTAATCGTTTAAACAGTGAAGTTTATTAACGCTGCACGGCCCCTATAAAAACACATATAATGAACAAAATACAACAAAAAGTGACATTATATACAGAAAAGCATAGCATGTTACGTTAGAACCAAATAAACTACAACGTAGGACCCTAAAATGCTTGCATTGTTGTACTAGTCAACAACACTCCAAACGCCGATCAAGCATGAGAACAAAATAAACCGATTGAAATACTGCATGGGGAGACGATTTGTCTTGTCAACTTGTCTCAAGTTGACGCAAAAGAGAGTTAAAGTTAGTGCCTTATGAGTTGACACTATATGTGTCACTCATGGGTACGACACATAACTCACAACACGGAAACACCCCATGGGGAGACAATAAGTAGCACCCACGGGGATGGCAGACAAGTTCATTCCAAGGTCCTGATGAAATGTGTATTACCCATGGAGTTGACAAAATATCATAAGTTACTAACGTACAAACGTACCCATGGGGTTGACATGTCCGCCTCATGGGTTTCTTATTGCTATCATTCATACTGTCAGCCCCATGGGGCATACATTTGTCCACCCCATGGGTTTAAACCGTAGCTCTATTTATAAATGAGTTCGTCCACCCCATGGGCAGTCAACGTGTTAGGGGGCCCTTGACTTTCTGACCCCTCTCTTTTAAAAGTGAAAAAATAACACCCCACCTTTAACAATTCTAAAAACGCCCAATGTCGCCAATTTCTGCTTCATATTTGTATGTTAAATGAGGTCAGTAAGACGACTCACGGTGTCACGGTAAGGCACGAAAGTAAAGACCAAATCCTGCCATTCTTGCTTCATCTTCTCCAAACCTTTCTCAAGCGAATGCTCTTTCGTCGCCACCGAACCAATTTCCTCCAATCTGCAGTTTAGTAACAGAGCACCGCTTAAACTCCTGCTACGCCTAAGTACGGCGGTAAAAATAACGTAAAATGCAGCACTCCATTTTACGGTTATCCAAAAATAAGCGAAATTGACCTTTCAAAGTCACACGGCCGATCGGGGTCGATGACATTTGTTTCTTTAGCCTTTACCCAGACATCAGCTCACACTGCGAGATCACAAGTAGAAGGCTAGCGCATCGCGCGGTGTGTCTATTTTCTCTGTTACTCATTTCGCCTACCTGCAGAGGGACGGCCAGGCTGAGTTGACCCGAGTGGCTGGCTACTCGTACATTCCGAGGCAGTTTGCTCGACCACAGACGTTTACCAATCCCAGTACTAACCGCATCCGACGTCGAGCAACGTTAAGCGCGAGTAATGCGTTATCACCATTAAACAAACTGTCAGCAGTTTTTACCAAATATACTAAATATTTAGTATATTTGTTTTTATTGTCTGCGATGACGATGACAGCATTGTTTTCAGCATCGTGGCTAAGTTTTTTTCTTCATTAAGACGATAACTCATAAACTGATGCACTTGGCTTTATGAAATTTTGCACGAACATGTAACCTGACAAGAACTTCTAAGCACCTAGTGAATATCAGGGTCATAAGTCAAAGGTCAAGGTCACATGGGTTTTTGTGTGCGGGTGTCTTTGCGTGCATTATACTGTGGCTACCCGCGGGCAGTACTTGACAGTCTTGTTGCTGTTGTTGTTGTTTCTGCCGCTGTTGTTACACGCTAGCTACCACGTGTCTCAATCATTATTTAGACACGACTGCAGAAAAAGCAAGACTCGTTACGCCAAGGAAAGCCCAGAAGGAATCTCACTTGGCCAGATGTTTCGTGAGACCAAGTTCATTCATCTCAGCCAGCGAAGATTCTGGCTTTGGCTCAACCTTAAAGCCGACCACTCGACTTATCTGCACGCAACATTTCACCACAGTCAGCGGCCGGCGTCGTGCGTTTAACAAATGAAAACGGTACAAGAAGTTGCAATTTTCGGACAGAAACTGCAAATTTTCGACGAAATTTTAAGCGGCAGCGTGAGTGCTTAAAAGTTCAATGTTGTCTTTAAATTTTCCTAAAATGGGGGCTTTTAGCCGCAAATTTTGCATTTTCGGACTAAAATTTTTCGACAAGGAGACGATTTTCCGTCAATTTTCCGACAGCCCAAAATTCAGCGGAAAGGGAGGAGGGCAATTGCCTCTGTGCCTCCCCCACCCACGATGCCACTGATCAAAATAAACATCGTGCAAGTGATGGACACTGCAACAGGTCGCTGAAACACGTTTATCGCCGAGTGCGAAAGTAGTGACGAAACTATTATTGATTAGGGCCAGCTAAATGCAGTGGCGTGGCCAGGAATTTTACTTGGGGAGCACTGCTGAGGCCCGACAGGCCGAAATTTGAGGCCGAAGGCTGAGAGTGCGAAAAAGGTTCTTGGAGAGAGTACAGTGAAACTATTCCCCACCAACTAAAAACATATCGAATAAAATTAAATCGGTGAGACAGTTTTATTCGTGCGCTCCAATAATACTTTTCTTATGCGCTTTTTGTGCACTTTTTCCGTGCGTTTTCATTTCAGACCTACGGAGCGTCATCTGCCATATGAGATCACACAGTGTTACCTGTCACCCAACACGGGTGAACGTACCCCGCTTTAACGCCAGCCAGACAAGTCGGTACTCGATTCACCTACCCCGGAGAGATAGAAGGCTGAGTTGACCTTGGTGTAGACACTCGCCCATCTAAGTAGTAGCCACTTGACAGCGATCCGATCGGGAATTAAGCCGACGATCGAAAGTTTGACTCCATACCGTTACGCCTTTGAGCCACCAGTTCTGTTCTCCCCGTCCGTTGCTGCACGTATTATCGTGCCACTGCATTTATCAGTTGGGCAACACAAAGACATCGGTTCACTGACTGGCTACTGACTGACGACCTTCTTCCAGTGTCGGTCTCTAATGCCCGGATTGCAGATGACGTTCAGCAGCGCCTGGTACGACTTGAACTTCTCAATCTGACGCCGGACGCGGTCGGCGACGTTGCGCGGTGCCGGCTGGTCGGAGAAAGCTTTGCTCAGTTTGTACAGAGACCGACTCATCTCACCCAGTTCCTGCTCTATCGCCTCCGCACTTAGCTGCTGAAACGGTCCTGCAAAGCAAGCGCCCGCCCACCCACGCGCATTATCATCGCTGGGATAGTCATCAGACTTAGAAAAAAATTGTGCTCTTAATGGTTTTTATGAGCTGTTGTGCATAATATTACACAAAATGTCATAAAATAAAAATTCAAAATTTTGAAGAAAAAAATGTTTCCTCCGCCATTATAGCGTTTCGCCAAGTGCAACCTGACGACAGATTCCACTGATAACGGAATCTACTGTTACACGAATAGTTGTTACGTTTGTTCTAACCCTAGAATTTTATTTTTTATTTTTGCAAAGTTTTGTAATCCATACAGTATACGTTATGCGTACAAGTACTGTCTCATCTGCTCAACACCACCCTTTAGCTGCCCGTTGCTCGTTGCCATTGCGTCGTTGCCTATTACCGACTGTCTCGTTCAATGTGCAACAAAATGTGCACGTAGATAAATAAGTACAAGAAAACCCAGCTAACACAAAGAAAACGATCGACAGCGGTTCATGTATGATAGCCCACTGCGAATTAATCTAAGGTCACCGATTGTAAGCGCGCATTTTGGAGACAAACCCCTCTTTGATGCCCTCGTGCGCAAGTCTCCTTGAACATAGGGGGTCGTGACTTGGACCGTTGATGCTGAAAATTTCATGCGTAGGTTGTCCTGGTCTATCTTAAGTGATTTCGGCGCAATTCGCTAGTGAAATTTGTTTCAAGGCCCAAAATCGCCAAAAAGTCCTTAAAAACCCTAATTTAGTGTTCAAGGTCATCCAAGGTTATTGCTTTCGGTGCCAATCGAAAGCCCATGTATGATTTCTTATTAGTGATAATTAGTAACTTTAGCCCTATATCGCACCGTTTCTGAATACAGCAACTTATTGGCCAAAAATCGCAAGTTTTCCCTACCCCCTCTCATTTAGCGCTCTCGTATGGCGTGATCCCTTTTGAATTCATGAGAAAGCTTTACGGATTCTAAAACTAGAATCTTTCACGGAACTGACAGTAAAGACTTTGTGATTTTAGCTTGCACCGTTTTGACTGGTCCACCCGTGTGACGGACGAGTGGACGGACAGACTGAACTGCGATGGCTAAGACGCGCTATAGCAGTTCCTGCTGTCGCGCGTAAAAACCAACAAAATCAGCGGCAGTACCGTTCATCCACTGTTCGCTGACGACGGCGAAATGGTAGACGGTGTTCCAAAGCTTTTCGTACGGGTCTTTGGCCTGCATCATCGACTCCAGCTGCGGAAACTGCGTCAGTTCCCACTCGAATAGTTCTTCCTCTTTGTTGATCCCCTCGCATTCCACGCGTGCTGCTGCCAGTGCCTCGGAGATCCGCGCCAGCACTTCCACGTTCAACCGCGTCTCATCCACGCTCGTCAGCTGACACACCACATCACGACACCGTTATACTATTAGTATTTTAATTTTTTGAACTTTTGGAAAATTTCAAAGGTGTCTCAACAATTAGCAAGCGAAAGTAAGGCACTTACCTATACACTTTTATTTTAATGACATTTTTGGCAAACGTGGTCCGATTTTAATCATTACTCTTTCACTGTAGCATTCAATGATAAAATGTGGAAGAGAAAGATGTAATGTTGTAAACGCTGCTACTACTCCCTTTGCCGTACGGTACAGATAGATAGACAGACAGACAGACAGACAGAGAGGCGGACAGGCAAAAACCGTAATGTAGCCTATAAAAATGGCCGCATAATGTAAGGCCATTCCCGAGCACTAAAGCCCGTACGCTTGCGGCGCCCAGCGCTAACTTCTGTTTCCTTAGATTTAAGCCAGACACCAGCATACACTGCGAGACCACGGAAGCAGGTGCATCGCGCAGTGTGCCTGCTTTCTCCCGGCTTTTACTGGTACTCATTGCACTTACCCAAGAAGGAATGGCTAGGCTGAGTTCACCTGGGTGGCTGGTTACATAGCGAGATGGTTTACTCGATGCAGTCAGACTGCCGACCCATCCAAGCAGTAACCGGGCCCGGCGTTGATTAACTTCATATTCCTTCACGCGACCAACGACGTTACCAACTAAAAGTGTCTACATCTGCAACTGCTGCACGCCTGTTGCGAAACAGTAAGCGGCGTCTAACAGTGTCGGCGACTACCCCGTGACTACGCACACGTACGCGTTGACGTCGTTGCGACCGCCACCCACCTACACTAGGACATTAAGTACCCATACTGTTACACAACAGTTGTACATGTAGGCACCCTCAACGCCAAGCCGCCGCACTGAGCGGAGTATAGTACGAATATATCTAATGAGCAGAGAGACAGACAGACCTCTTTGCGGCGGAAGACGTCGATCTCTTTGCTGAGTTCGTTGAGTCGTTCTTCACACTCGACGACTCGGACTTTGAGGTCCTCCTCAGCGCGTTCACGCCGACTGGTCATGCGCGCGAAGCTCAGCTCCAGTATAGCGTCAATGTTCTGTGGCCAGGCGAACAGCGTCGTGTTTAACTTCAGATCCTCCGCTGTACAACATAGTGCAGCCAGCGCTCAGAACAAGCAGATGGTCACAGAGCTTGATGGCAGTGTGGGGCAGGGAAGGAAGCTGCCCCGGTTGCCCCCCTAAATTTTGGGCTGTCGAAAATTTGTCGGAAAAAGTTATGTTTTTTCGGAATATTCTTGTCCAAAAAATGTAAAATTTTGGGCTAAAACCTCATTCTGCAAAAAATTAAAAGCAAAATTAAAATTTTGAACATGCGTAATTTCTTCTGTCGAAAATCTGCAGCAGTCCGTCGAAATTCAGCTTCAGATCCTTTACTGTACCAAATACTGCCGTGCACTTTGGTGACTCAGTGATTATGCCTAAATAAAAATTTCAGTGATTTCGATTGCTGTCCGTCACTTTAAAAACTTCGCGTTCTTAAAGCTTCTATTAAATTCTCAGAAATATTTTTGCAGTTTTTAATTTTTAAAGTTTCACTGTAAAAATGTTTTGTTAAACTGTAAAAAAAATTCAATCATTTTTGGTATTATATCCCTTCCAAGCGTCGGACATACACCGTGGGCCATAAAAAATGTGCCACTATACTTTTGTCCATATCTTCGCCAATTATTGACCAATTTTCAAAATTTTGTTTACAGGCACACTTTGCAGACAATTTGCAATAACGTGATTATTATATACCCCACCACACGGTAAATGCGTTTTAACACTACCTTGTAAAATATAAATGTAAGCAAAAACTAACGATAATAGCAAAAATTTTGTTGAATGAAAAAACGCTTTAGACCAACATTGCGACGAATGATTCGTATGACACTAAACTGTGTTATACCTACACAGTTTAGTGTCATACAGACCATTCACTGCAATGTTGGTCTAATTTTTTTTAAATTTTACCGAAATGTGTGTTTGTTATTATCGTTATGTATGCATATTTCACTGACATTTCACAAGGTAGCGTAGAAACGCATTTACTTTTTGATGGGATCTATAATAATAACATTATTGCAAATTGTTTGCAAAGTGTGCCAGTGTAAGGATTTTAAAATCGGTCAATAATTGGCGACGATATGGACAAAAGTAAAGTGGCACTTTTTCTGGCCCACCCTGTTGAAAATTCTCAACAGAAATTTAGTCCTCGTGTAGATTGTCTGAGTTGCCGGATGTTTTGCTGTTATTCTGCCGAGTTGTTTATGTTTGTTTGATTTATGTTTATGTGCTACCACTATGTATAGTAAATGAAGTTTTTAAAAATGTCCATAGTATACTAACGAGGCATGATGGCAAAGTCCAGTAGAAACAGCAATCGAACAGCGGCCGCCTTGACTTCATCTCTCATTATGAACACTGTTTCTTCGACCGACTGTATCAGATACAACATGTACACGGTATAAAAAACACTGGCCAAATTCTGATCATCTGCAGGGCAGAAAATAGCAAAAATAATCTCGTTTCTTCCATTTGCCGAAAACGACCAATTTTATCAGTTCCGAAACTTATACCCGTCGAGTAATCTTTTAAACTGGTACTGGCAATCAATAAAACGTTACACAAACTATCAAAACAAAATAAGACCCAAACACCACCTGCTTCAATTGGTTATAGACTGGTTGACATCCATCATTATCATCATCACTATCGTGACGCGAAGCGTTCAGCCGTAGCATCCGGCCGCTGCAACGATTTGTCGCCAGAACGATTTGTCTTCCGCCAGCTTCAGAACGTCGGTCACCGGCAGATCTGATGAATCCAGGTGGTGGGGGGTCTCAGGTCGACCTCGAGCACGCCTCCAGTCGGAAGATGGCTAGACACTATCTTGACTGACTCCGAAGAAGCACTGGTCCGAAATTGGCTATAACTCGGTACACCACAGCCGAAGGCCGCCGTAGCCACGGTCTACCAATGCCATAACGATGCAATTTAATCCTATTAATATATCCCTATAAACTAACCCCAACTCCAACCTATTCCTAACCCTCGCGCTGTTCAGACTAGTGCCCCTTCGGACTGTTACCTCATTTTGGGCTTCGCAGCAGGCCCGAGGGACAACAAACGCACAACAATTGGAAGCAGATGGAGATTAGGCTGTAAGGGATGAAAACGTAGCGTTTGCTTGCCTTCTGATAGTAGCGCTGTAGTTCGACCAGTGCTTCGGTCTCGTCTGGTATCTCGCTGACTTTTTCTGCCATCTCGTCGTAGCGGTGAACCAAGCTACAAACACCACGTCTCTAGTACTAGTAGTTTAGTGTCAGTATTAACAGTAGTTCAAGCACACGGTCAATGACATCACTACTCACTCAGTATTTGCCCTCACTCGTAAACGTTTCAATTCACTTAGCCTAGTTCGGAGACAAAAAACAGCAACAAAACTGTACAGAAGTCGTAACGCAGCAACCCACCCAACCCCCCCCTTCCGAAAAAAAATCTCAAACTGTGCAGTGCTACCGCAATTATGGCAGTTGATGATGCTCCGTAGCTATGTGAGGGTTTTCTCGTAAACAGCTATTTACAATTTTCAACATTCAACAGCAGCAGCAGCAGTTGTAGTAGTAGTAGTAGTAGTAGTAGTAGTGATCTGACTGACTCTTTGACGAGTTCGCGGTGCTGTTGGACGGAGAACTGTACGTAAAGGGTGTGTATCTGTTGGGCGCGTCCAGCCAGCTCGTTGTTCAAAGAAGCGCACTCCAGCCGGAACAAACTCAGCGCCACGCTCACCGGCAGTAGCAGTATTTCGTACTTCAAGTCCTGGCGACTCAGTATTCTCTACGCGCAGTCAGTCATCAAGCAGCAGTTAAGGAGCGTACAGAGCGACGTAACTGAACTGAACTGACATGGTTTATTTTTGACAAACTGACCAATCGGTAAGCAGTAATGATTTACAGTAGATAACGGCGTCGTTGATTGCGAGATTACGCTCACCTACACGTCAACCAATGACCAATGGGCTCGCCCATTGGTCAGTACGCCAAATACTACAGCGTGTCAGTTCAGTTCAGTTTAGTTACGTCGTTCAGTACATGCCTTTACAGTTCAGGTGCTTGATAACAGTGCTGTTAAACGACGGCAAACTCTCGAGGCCACGGACGAGGCCAAGGCCAGAATCACGAGACCGAGGTCAGAAGGACGAGGCTAAGGTGGAGGCCGAGGCCAATTGTTTATGGCCGAGACCAAAACGCAAGTCATCGTAAACTTTATAGTGCTAACAAGGGCGAAGCACAACGACCGAAGTCAGGCCGAGGCCAAATGCTTAAAGTTAAGGTCGAGGTTGAGACCAAGGCAGAGGCCAAAATTTTGGCCTTGAGACCGCTATCGTGGCCTCGAAGACTTAACATATCTGCTTGATGTAACGTTGCACCTATACAATCCTACATGAGTCAAACTGATCACCAGACTGTGCGCTTTACAAGTTAAAACCTCGCAAGTGACAGCTCATAGGCAAAAGCTAATGATATCATAAGGCATATATGCGGCATAATGCGGCCATCCATTGCTGGCGCCAGTAAACAATTAAACGAGCGGTGCAACCAGAAGAAATACCACCGCCCCAATCAGCGACACTAGGCCTGCAGTGATCAAGATTTATCGTTTTTGAAACCGTTCTCGACTGATTGGTCTATACCTAAAGCACCTGTAGACCATTTAAGGTTTTATCAGATATAACAAGAAACCCAGCTGTCGCTTAGATAAGCCGACCGTACCGCTTATGTCCAAAGGCCAGCGTCCGACTTCCGGTCGCGAAAAGAAAGCGATTTGCCAGAGGTGAGTATAGTTTCATACACACTATGCTAATGCCGCTAGCGAACGCTGCAATGAAGCCAGGATATAATACGGTAATTTGGCGCACGTGAATGATTGCCGCAGGCAGAAACAGTGCGTTGAAAATTGAGGCCAAACCGCTGCAGATAGAAACGTGGTTACCATTGACCGCCTATATAAACTTGTCATCGCCCTATCCAACGGTGTGTAAGTTTTACTATGAAGTATATTAATTAAGTTAAAATGTTAATTTATAGATGAACACTGATCGCCAACCCGCTACGACGTACCGTTTAGCCATAATACATGCGTTACAGACAGACGGACAGAATCAATTTTACACCATTATAGGCTCTACCGTAAGTAAGGTCGGCCAAAAGACACAGATAAATAAGCAGGCGAGCATGCATGTAACTGACGGCTTTCATCTCGTCGATGGTGTGCGGCTCCGTGAGGAATTCTTCCGCCTCTCGCTCGGCCTTGGCCGTCAGGAGGTCGACGTACTTGGCGTACAAAGCGACGTACTGCTGCGGTCCTATGAGGTTGGCGTCGAACACTTGCAGCGCCCGCTCAATGTAGTACTGCGCTTGTTCCTCCTCGAGTCTCAGTGACGTCAGGCGCAAGTTTGGCGTCATCTTCTTCACCATTGGAAACAACTCCATCTCCACCTGCACAACGTTCGGATTTATATCCGGCTACGACCACTTCTTCGTCGCCAGCGGAGTCACTGTGTGAACTAACAGCAAAAGTGGGACTGACTCGAAAGAACAGACGGGACAGAAAGTTGCAATTCTCCCACAGACACTATGCAAATTTTCATCGGAATTTCGACAGACAGCTGCAAATTACCCAGAGAACAGATTACGGGTGCTCAAAATTTCAACTTTGCCCCGAATTCGCCAAAACGGGGATTTTTAACTTTAAATTGTGCATTTTAAACAAAAATTTTCCGACCAAAAATTTTCCGGCAATTTTTCGACGCCCAAAATTTAAAGGGGTAGCTACCCCACCCTTCACCTGCGCCATTGCCCTAGGCCAAGACGCCACTGTTTATCACTGATCGTCAGTCATAACCTACTGTCTACCGTCGTCGACTGCGCTTTTCCTGTCGCCGCTGGTCGTGTCTAGAACAGTCTGCCTGTGCCTGAACACGTCACCTCCGCACCTTCCGTGGCTGGCTTTCGGTCTCATCTGGAGACCCATCTCTCTATTCGTTCAGTGTTTTGAACGACGCGGTTGGATAGACAGACGATGCGAGAAAAAACCTGCTACTTTAATTGCTAAATATTTCGTAAATAAAGCCAGTGCGTTAATGTAAAACCATAAGGGTATTTAGCTGCAGCAAAAATCAAGGCAAAACCAAAGCTATTAAGCTACCCTATAGAACGACAACAACAAAAATTACAGTTGAGCACAAAAGTGCGTTTTTCTCAATAAAAAAAGTCAGCAGCGTTGAAGAACGAATCATTCATCGGACTCACTCGCGATATGTTGGAAGCGGCGTCGATGATTTCGGTGAAGCACTTGTAGACGAGCTGTTGACAGTCTGCCAGCGGCGGACTAAACAAAATGTGAGACCTCTCGACCTGTAGATGCACCATCAGTACCTGCTTCGCTACGAACCTCAGGTTGTCGAACTCTTCTTCGTCACCAAAGTCGTTGCCATCCTAAGACACATATCACAGATAACATGAACAGCGTCAGGCCCTTCTAGCTTTACTTGCTTTCATCTGCAGTGATTTTGTTATACAATAAACTGTCGACAAATCCAAAAAGTAGGCGGAGCAGAAGGCTGCAATATTCCGACACAGAAAATTATAGGTGCTTACAATTTTTTTTCACAAATTGCCCCAAAATAAGGTTTAGGCGCTATAGCCCAAAATTTTGCACTAAGACTTACTGGACATGGATTTTCGGACAAGAAAAACAATTTTCCGGCAATTTTTTTGACAATTTTCCTTCGGACAAAAATATTAGATGGGCACTGGGCAGTTGCCCTTATGCTTTCTACCCTACTGGATAGCGTGTGCTGGCGACGACCAACTGCGAACGGTTATATACCGTTTACACGATCGAGCAAACATCGAGCAAACATCAAGCAGGCCTGATGGAACCCTGCCCCTGGCTCAAATGTAGACCTAGGCTTAGCCAACAGCTGATCACGTGTTATAGGCCTATAGGTCTTCCAATTACAAACCGCCCGCCCTCCTAATTAGCATGCTAATTACTATAACTCGTCCAGCTAGCTAGATGAATGCTAGCAAACATCGAGCAGACGTCGAGCAATTAGCACGTGTATTTTGAATACATTTGCTGGACGTTTGTTCGATGTTTGCTCGATCGTGTAAACAGGGTATTAGACTGTCACTTCGCCTCGCTGACGGACGACAAGCAGATGGTACCTCGTGAATGAGGAAGAAGTCTAGGAAGTCTGCGAGCGAGTCGAGTACCAGCTCACGTAGCTGTCTGCCCATCATGGTGGCGACGCACGCGAACAGATCCTGAACGGCTTGCGTCGAGTCGGTGTCGTTAGGTGGCACCAGGTGATACCAGAAATGACGGTTGTCCAGAAACAGCTGAGCACACGACGGAATCCACCTGCGAAACATGTCATGATTCGCGTCAAACTAGAAATTTGGGGCAAAGCCCAGCCTGAGTTCGCCCGGCGCCGTAAGTCCGACTAAGGGGAAAATTTACGGGGTTGAAATTCCCCCCGTAGCAAAGCCACGTGGCCCGAACTCCAGCGCATTAGCATACGCAGAACGCGCATTGTCGACTTAAGGTAGGTCAACGTCCGTGTCTGTAACTTTTTTGTTACTAAACCAAAATTCACCAATTTTTTGCTGAACCCAGCAGGGATCGATGTCGATTACCTCTGTTTTCGATTTTTAATATCTCGATTGGTTCCTGAGATATTCGCAGTCAAATTCGACGGATGTCCGAAATCAGGCCGAGATTTCGCGAAGGGAAAAAAATGCTAGCAAAACATAAGTTCGCTACGAAAGCTATCGCTACCGGGCGGACTAATAAGTCCGTCTGATATTTACGAGCAAATGAAATGTTTGGTTTCTCATGTATCCGTTTGCTTCTTACTGAATTTTCGAATGCTGACGCAAAGTTTAACATCGACTGTTACTGTCCGCCAAGTTTTTTTCTATTATCTGTTTGTTTCTTTCTTAACACGATAACTCATAAATCGCCAAATTTAGCGTGATAAAATTCTGCACGTACATGCATCTCAACAACCAAAAGAAAACTACTAAATTTCAAGATCATTGAGTTTAAGGACACAGGACCAGATTTTCATATAATTTTCTATTGCGAGATAGAACCATGCTGCTAATAGCTAAGCAGAATAGCTAATGGCCGCCGCTGACGTTATTGCCATAAATATTACACATGCCACAGCGTTTACTATGGACAGATTTAGCCTTGCGCGAAGCTTGACAGTCCATTTATATAAATGACCCAAAAAAATGAGAAAGCAAGCGCCGAGCTACGGAACGTCATCTGCCATATGAGAGCACACAATGTTACTTGTCACCAGACATGCGCGTGAACGCGCTCCCCGCCCGCCATAAACCCAGCCAATCAGACCGTTACTGGATTTACCTATACCCCAGACGGATGAAAGGCTAAGTTGGTCTTGGCGGTTTGTTATTCACAGAGATGTTCTACCTGTCCGCAGACAGTCACCCATCTACGTAGTAACCACTTGATAGTGAGCAACACGACCGCCGGGAGTCGACGACTCACGACCTCTTGATCGCAATTCCAGCATTCTAACCGTGACAGTCAAGCCAGCAATAACCCGTTTACACGATCAAGCTGGCTCGACGAGCTGGCTATATGTTAGCTGGACGAGCCAGCTCGATGTTTGCTCGACTCGATGTCTACTCGATGTTTGCTCGATGCTTGCTGGATGTCTGCTCGACGTTTGGTCGACGTTTGCTGGACGTTTGCTCGACGTTTGCTCGATCGTGTAAACGGGGTACAAGACAGAAAAACGGACCTTTGTTGCAGAAAGTTGTTCATCTCCTTGCAGCGGTCCTTGACATAGGTTCTAAAGTCATTCGGCAACATCGGCAGCAAATCACTGGCCAACAGCGCCTCCTTGCTCACGAAACGCTGATCACGAAAACTACAACAACCGCAACAAACTTACAAACGACTCGACAGCACTCGCGAAGCGTTCACGCTGCTAATACATCTTTCGTACAAAAATTCCAAAAATTACAGCAAACAGAACGCTTATATTTTCTCGTATGCTGCTCGTAACTTTCTCGTACATTTCTTGGTAAATAGCGTTTTCGCGTAAATCACACCTCACACGGTAGTGTGAGTGTTGTAAGGACGACCTTCAAAGTATATGGGAAAATGCAAACTTTGACCCTCAGCCAACCAAAAACCCCTGAAC
>Ga0056128_1007076_pt1 | contig 14146 bp, 10 predicted proteins | sample WorMetLIZISLAND2_FD_71113 | JGI IMG/M metagenome (GOLD analysis project Ga0056128, IMG submission 71113) | Marine gutless worms symbiont microbial communities from Max Planck institute for Marine Microbiology, Germany - Olavius geniculatus... ... | reverse complement strand
AATTCGCTCGCTCTTCCGAGCCACCAGGCGGTGCCGATGATATTGGCAGTCACTGGCTGCCATACGCAATAAACGGCGTATTATCATGGCCTTACAAGCCTTAGAAATCATCAAATCAGTTACTGGGCATAAAAAAATCGATTTCTTCTTCTTCTCCCTCAAAATCCCCTCGATGTATTTGCCCAAAATTCCGTCACTGACCAGCAATTGATGCCCCCTACAAGTGGCCAAAATTTGGTGCACTTACCGTCGATAGCTTTTCGGCTAAACAAAAAAAGTGGGTTGAGCGAATGCCAGGTATAAACATGCAAATTTTGCTCAAGTCGGAGTACGATGACACTCCTCACACAAAAACATCTCTTTAGCAGTCACTTAAACAGTTCAAAGCAAATGTCCTTTGTCTCAGATGAGCTAGGGATGCTGGTTATATGCGAATATGCGATCACATATGTGATCGCATATTCGCATACTGCATATTTTATGCATTTTTAAAATCGCATATGCGAAAATTATGCCGCATATCCCAAAATTTGCATATATTCGCACATATGCTGCATATTTCCACATATGCGATCGCACTTTTTCAGCATTTTTCTTGTCCAACGTTGTTTTAAGACCGTTAAATATTTTTGGCGGCTAACGATTACCGGTATCTACAATTAGATGTTAAGTAGATTAAGGCAAAAATGTCGGAAATGTGCAGAAAAGGCCTATTAATGATCACGATTATGATTCTCCGTCACTCGAAGATGCAAATGCTGGAAATATGTGGGAAAATATGCCGCATATATGCGGCATATGCAGCATATAGCGTATGCCACATATATGCACCGCATATTTCGCCAAATTCCGCATATTTTGCCGCAAAAAGTTCCGCACATTTTACGAAAATCTTCCGCTATAAACCAGCATCTATAATGAGCTGAAAGATTGTTCCACCGCCTTGGATGACTTCCATCAGGTCAGGTTCAATGGCAAAGCAAACCGAGCCAGACATGGAACTAAGCTTCTTGGCAATTACTTCAGCAGGCCAGATAGGACTAAACAACAGCTTCAAAAGCCTTACGCATTAATTGGAATAGATAACAAATGCAACGGAAAAAGATTACGTATGCGGTATTTAATACAACTAATAGGATAAAGTATAAGACTGACGACTGACGTGATACTAGCTGCTAGCTCAGGCCTTCAGATGTGACTGCAAAAATGCAACAAGTTAAACAAACACTGCACCTAAATGGAAATTAACAGAACGATCACAAAAAATAAGGTAATAAACTCCGAAACATCAATACACAAAAAACAAGCAGACAATCAGTTGATACACACGTTGCTGTCACTGGCCTGAAGACCGCAAACTTGACAATGTTGACAGCGCCGACAGCACCAGTCCGTCACACCTGCTGAGACGTGCGGCTGAGCCAACGCCGACAGACAGTAGACATGAAATGGATGACAGCAAACAGCACAGTAGATCAGCTCCTAATAGAATAATAACAACCACTCAATCAGCTGATTAATCAATACGTGAGTTCAAAGTTTCATCAAGAAGTGAACTTATCTTTATTCTAATCTGTTTCTCTTAATCTGACATCCCCTTAAAACCTAGTCCAATTAACTTCTTTCTTATCTATCAATAAGAAAGTGGGCTGAAAACCGATTGGGAAATTCCGGATCGCTAAAGATGAAGAAAATCGAGTATTCATTTGCACTGCAGCTGTCTGGTGTTAATTGGTAATGTTTGGATTAACTGTGACATTAACTGACATTTCCGATTATCTTTTTCTTATCTTATGTTGTTTCTTAGAAAAAAATAACACCAAAGTTAGACTTCAGTACGCACATCTTTATCATCAGAGCCGAGACTACCACATACGAGACAAGCAACACGCAGAGATGATGATGATGGATTTGTAGATATCACTGTAACACTGTTACACTGAGATGAATTCTGCACATCATCAACCTACGAAGACATCAACAGCATATAACAGGCTTAACTTTGACAAACAAGACTGCAGTAACACCAACTGACCCCAAAATTAATGTGGCCGCATAAATACTCGTAGATTCCTAACTAACGTGCCAAGATTTAAAAGGCCGGAAAAACTTATTTCAGATGCCAACATTTAAATGTCAAAAAAACTTACACCCAATATCAGCGACCACTTACAAGACAACTTGCTCCGAGAGCCAACACTTTATTTTCATTTTCAAATGGTCCATAAATGACTGCATTTTTTAACGAATCAGAAAATTAATAAATGACAACAATTATGACAATGCACAGAAACAGAAACACTGGCAATCAGTAACATCATCACTGTTACAGGGAACACACAACTGAGAAGCTGTTCTTAAAAAGAGTCCAACCGGGTGCATTTTATTGGATTTGAGGTTTTATGTGAGTTCAACCCAGTTTTTTTTTAAAAAAGTGCAGACTGATGGATTTTAGAGTTTTTTTGTGAGTTTCAAGCCATTAGAATTCGCACTGCTAGATACTGTCCACATCAAGCAAATATTCAACAACAATTTGCCAATTTGTTGGTTCACAGTTCTATAAACACAATGGTAATGAGACATTTCACCACTAATGAATCGAGCAATTAAAATCAGACTAAGTTTAAAGTGGGTTTTTAAGGTGGGTGTTAAAATTGGATTTTTTGGGTAAGTGCCTACTGCCCGGGCGTCTAAATGTTGCATACAAATACAGACACCATCAAAAGTATAGTCGATCAACCTAAGGCCTATTTATAACAAAATAAACAAATTTCGTTGTAATGCAGCTAATGATTTTACATTGAATTACAACAAAAACAAATGCACCAGTCCGAAAAAATCACCAGAAAATACCTTCTCTGAACGTGACGATAACGCAGTTGCCCTTTGCTGGCGAAATTGAGACCAGGTAGTTGTGTCATTAAATTTCTGAGATCTACGTCGACTAGGGGAAAATGTTGACTGCTCCGTAGCACCATGACCGCTTACAGCCGACAGAGTCCCACTGGGAGATGACATTTTGTCAGCACCATCCATCACACTGCGTTTTAATTCACTAGTGACTGTTCGGTCTATATTGAGATCCTTGCAACTGTCATCGTTGGAATCAGGAACAGCGTTGCTGAGATGGCGTGAGTGTGGACTAGTTGGAACTGTTGGTAAATGCTTTGACGAGGATGAAACGTTGCTCGGTAGCAGAGGATCAATACATCGTCTGTTGCTGCAACGAAAACGACATTTCACACCCTTAATGTTCACAACTGTGCAGTTGCAGCAATTATTGTACATTTCAAGGCTGTCCCAACAAGGATGATAATAGGCGACACGTAGAGGTAAATCACAAAAGAAACGGCAAAGAGGTTGGGTCTGGATAAGTCTCATAACTCCCCAAGTGACAGTGAGGTTTGAGGAGATGAATAGCATTTTTATGCAATTATGTCTAAGACAATGCAGTATATACAGTCTCCTTAACATAGAGACATGCAGACCAGCTAACAAACCTATAATCACAGATCTATGACACATGATCTAGGCTAAATTATCCAAATGCTGCATACTGTATACAATTTGGTTTTCTTTAAGTGCAACTCAAAGCAGCATTTACCATTGATTACTACCCCCGGCATTGTCGTAAACTCAGCCTTTGCTTTATAGATGTCAGCACCTATGTGTCCTAGTCATCAGCATTATAGCTCTTTCCTGTTCGTTATCATCATTTTCTTTAAAAATTGGCAAATGATAATGAGTGACTATGTATATGACTGCCACACAGCCTATGATTTCCTTTATTAAATAAAAAAATAAATCACTAATCAAGAATACATGCACTCACCATAAAACTTGCAGAAAATTACATGCACACACAATATTAACCACTGATCAATAGCAGCCAATCAAATGACGGGAAAAAACTTTAAAAATTACTAACCCAGTTTTTTGATAATCAATATGATTTGTATAGAAATAAAAAACTTACACACATGCCTTCTTTGCAATACCAGGTCCACCAAATTTGATCATGTCCCTAGAAATCGACAACAAAAAACAACACAAGCATTTTATCGATATTCCATATAATTATCAGGAACACAATCAAAAACTAAGCTATGATCAGCACGAACATAAAGGTAAAATTTGAAACCAAAAGCACAATGTTACAGCAGTCATTACAGTAGTACCAGTACTCTAGAAAGAGATGACGGGCTGTGGGGTAGTTAATAAAACTAATATCAACACAGTCGTTCACAAAGAACTGCAAGTATCGCACGTCTCTTTAAGATCAGAGCAGCAACTGACAACAAGCTGCTGCGTTGCATCGGTCCAGCTGCTGTCTGGCTGCCGTTAATGCTTTAGCCTACGTTAACCCATACAGTATCTACCATTTATTCTTGATAAAATCCATACTATTGACTTCCTACAACTATCCACTGCTGCTGCCACTCAAGAAGTTTCAACTGGTTTAAATCGGCAAAAACTTGGTCTAAACTGTAACAAATACTCAAAAATGCTCATCACACTAATTTTCATAGCACAAGTAGATTGACATGCATGATGTGTACCAAATTATGAAATTTCAGAAACAAAATTCACCCCAGCAACACAACTTCAACTTCTTTGTGGAATGACAGTAAACAAACGAGCATAATTAAGAACATAATAATTGTATTGTTTTTTTATGGTTCTGTACGAAAATGCATAAAGAATTAACATCAAAGTTTACAGTCCCAGCAACTGGCAATAAATTTTTCTTCCACCACACTGGTTCAAATCATGGTTTAAACTATTTCTGCTAGAAATGTGCCAACCGTGACTAATAATATCAGCGTAAAAAAAGATCGGCAAAGACAGCAGACAGGGGTGATTTTGTGGCTTGATAAGTCTAATAGCTAGCATGTTGGACCCATGATCACAAGTTTAGGGGTTTGACTCCCCGCCAATCCACTACCAGGTAACAGCCTGGAGCAAGTTGTTCACATACTGCAGCCTGTCAGTGCAATGCCCTAGTTTGAAAGAGGGGTTTTGCCGACTACATCATACGATGACCAGTCTCCAGACACTATGAAATTCTCTGATGCTTCGCGGCACTCCTGACCACTTAAGCTGGTACTCAACTGGAGTAATCTAAGACGAGTACTATCTTAAATATAACACAGATATAAACATTAAAAACTAAAACACAAGTCATAAGTCAGCATAAAATAACTGGCATACAGTATTAGGTGAGCGATACTGAAAAACCTGCTGATGCAATTTATTTAAAATAAGTTTCTGATCAATTTTCCCTAACAAAATTTTTCCCTCACAATTCTCTGACATTTCCCAGATTTTTGACTAAAATCCCTGACATTTCACTATCAGCTGTAAAATTCCCTGACATTTCCCTGTTTACCAGACAAGTTGTCGCCCTGAAATCAAAATCATAGGGCGTGCAATTTACCAACCGACAAGAGTAGCATTTCCCGCAGTCCGGCGCCAGACAGCTGACACACTTCTGACACCGAGTTGTCCGCACCCTTGCCCTCCAACGTTTCTTCGAAACAGACTCACTGGCTTTACACTGGTCTGAGTACATCGACAGAGCTGCCAATGACGATGATGACAACAGTTCTGAACCAGTGTCACCCAGAGTTCGAAGAATTCCGTCCACGCCGTTGCTCGAAATCGATTTTGAAGCAAGATGCAAACTCCGAGATGATGATGATACAGTTGCAGGTGGGCTGGCTGTCACAATGCTGGCTGTATGCTGACTACTGGTGTTGAGAACATGTGTCTTACTGCTCTCACTGGTATCTGATGCATTGTCCTCGCCATCTGATTGCTCTGTGTGCATTCCATCAACAACAGTACTACAAATGTGTTCAGAAAAAAACACCCACTCACATTTTCTTTTATATCTCCATGAAAAATATTTAGATTTCTAGAAAATTTTCAGGAATGTTCAGGAGGAAATAAGTATTCCGCTGATAGAAAATTGAAATATTCTTTGCTACCAATGACATTATGCTGATGTCATAAATATGTGCTTCTAAATTGTGAGTTATACCATTGGAGACACAAAATTAATGTAACGTTTGCGAGTCAGCAAGTGTTATGGTGGCGCAAGGTTGTGCAAGATGTTTCTGAACAATAGACGGACAATTAAATATTGATGGAATAAAACTTTTAAATAAAAAATGACATGAGCAGCAGTGTCAAGCAGTTTAACTGATAGTGGGCAAGTGGTCATCCACGCAGTGACATAGTGTGCGTACGCCGTCACTTGCCAAGATCAACAAAGTTAAAAATCTCGCACTTAGCAAAAAAGATAAACCACGGAAACAGTTCACAATGAAAAACGCGTGACGGATTAGCAAATTTTTTAGTTCAGTTATCACACTGATCAATTTATGTGTTTTAACATTTCACCAAATGTCTCGCTTCAATGGTAAAACCCATAATTTACAAATGCAACAATATGATGTCAGCATGACATCACCAGTAGCAAAGAATATTTAACTTTTATACCGATGGAATACTAGTTTCTTCCTGAACATTCCCTAAAAATTTAGTAGAAATCTAAACATTTTCCACGGAGATATAAAAGAAAACACGAGTGGGTGTTTTTTCTGAACACAGTGTATTTATGACAAGGTGAGTGAATAAGGTTAAAGATCCTGTCCGACACAGTACAAGTCATTTTACAGACGGCCTTTCCAGGCAATTCATGCACATAAACACATAACGAAACACAAGATTTATTTGAGACAAAACATGGCGTTAATAATGTGATCCAAGAATAAGGTTTAATTCTCTCCATCAGATGCGGTGAACACAAAGAAGTAAAGTGACAAAACAATAAAAGGTATGTATGGTAAATACACACTAGTGCACTATAATTTAACAAAATTGACATCTACTATGTGCACTTTCACAGACAAATAAACAGATGTCACACACTACTGACACACGGACAATACTCCTGTGATTAATGCACGTATTTTATTACCCAAAAAATCAAACCTTGGCACTGTAATTCAAGTGACATCCTTACACAGCCATGTTAGTAGCCTTAGTGTTTTTGCTAGACATGTCACTTCTCTCAATGGCCAGTAGGAATCATACCGGCAACAACAAAGGCACCAGAGCCACCAATAGGGGATTGAAAAGCAATAGATGTAAATAAAAATATCAAAACACATAAATGATCAATACAAACACATCCAAAGCAAAATGTAAGTAAACAGAAATAACAATACAGCAACAACTGGTTTTGTAAACAGACCTTCTGCCGACAGCTGAACGACATGTTTCTTCTCGTGTGAAGGCAAGGCGCTCAGATTGATCTCTGAAGATGACAACTGTGTTGTGGTATGTACAAGAGGGAATGTTGCTCTTTCCCCAAACACCACCGCAGCACGTCGACACACGTGCTTTATCCTTGGTCCCCGCTGTTCAGTATGGATCTTGGCAGTACTGACACTAACAGGACTGGATTCAGAGTGAAGGCTGTTGGCAGACTGTCTCGATAATGCATCTTTTGACTTTAATTCAGCAATGCGAGCACCAGACAGCTGCAATGTGCCACCTGCAATTGATAAACCAGTACAGTGAGTACTGCAGATGTCATTTGCTTACGCACCAATGATGTAAATTGCCACTGTAACTGTCATTTTTTTGGCTTTTGTCTCAACATGCTAGTGATCTGTATAGTATTTTTTTGAAGACTAACGACAGTTAAATAATCGAAATAATAATAATAAGCTAACCTCATTCATTAAGTAAATTGAAAATTGAACTACTATGGTAGCAAAGATTTAATAATTAATTCAGTGACATTTTACGTTCAAATTTGTTTATGATCTTTCCATTACTAACTACTATAGTACCCTAATAAGTCACATCACTGGCTGTCACTCAGTCAATCTGTTTGTCTGTTCCATGCAGGCTTCTAACTTCAAAACAAAAAGCACAGAAAAAACAAAATTTGGTGCAAATGTTCCACAAAAAAGAGCAAAGGCTGTGCCAATTTTTCAGTTCAAAAGATCAAAGATCACAGTTAGGGTAGTGTATTTCTACACAGATGCAAGCGCACTGGTCTGATGCAATTAATATTACTGTTATTATTAAAATTGAACATTGCATACAATAAAACACACATAAAATACAAAAGAAGAAAGTAGTAGATTAAGAATGTAAAAAAACTACACGTCAACCAAATGCTATTCTGTACATACACTGAACAAATACCACATACCAGGTCTAGAGATGCAGCTACTGTAGGTAACTGTAGACGCACTACTACTGCTGCTGTGAACTGAAGTACTTATGCTGCGTAGCTCTGAGCTGGTAACAACTGAAGCTGTAGATAGTGATGATAACGAAGCAGCAAGATGAGATGAGTCTGAAATCTCGACCGATAGAGTGTTGTCGTCCTGAGCCATTTGACTCCTTAGCGACTTTGCAAACTCTGCCTTTGATCGATCCAATGCAGTCTGATCCAAGCACAGCTTAGGCTTCTGAAGGATGCTTCCAGTTGTAATCACAGATCTAGTCGTTAACGAACCATCTTCCGCCATCTCTGTACTCGCAATTTTTGGCTCGTTCTCACTACCCAACTTCGTATCTTGTTTGCCGACATCTGAAGAACAAAGTTTTGTTTCGCTTCTCGGTTCAAACTCAGAATCTTTTGTCCTGATGTCAGGTTTACACGGAAGGGCTGAAGCAGTAGCCTCACTATCGGATTTTATCTCTTTCTTTGAGCATCTGTAAGTTGATGACACAGCAAGGCTGATACCTTTCTTAACGTCCACCGACACATGCTCAATTTTTGGTTTCTTCGGCGGCGAAATTTCGACGTTGTGATAGTCATCTTCCAGAAATCGCTTGTTCGGAATGATAATTCGTGAACTGTGGGAACTCTTTGCAGGCAGACAAAAGACAGATCCACCCTTTAGCTGGATTCCTGGCTGCTTCGGTACTAACGGAGACTTTGGAGGAGATGGTGGCTTTCTTCTAACAAAACTTTTTGCAAGATTAGCGGAACATGCTGCATTTTGAGCAACCAGCTTCTTGTCCTTTACAATGCTTGCTTCTTTTGAAATCCGATTATCTGCCAAAAATCAGTCACACGCAATAAACCAATAGATTATCGAGTGCAGAGCAAACAAACATACATGCTCATTGCCTAAGAAAACGTTAGTTAATATAACTAACTGAAGTGAAAAGGTAACCTTACTATAAAACATAAACAGAACAGAATTACTGCAATACAAACTGCAAATGACAACACAGTGACACCGCATTCGTAAGGTTTAAGCAGCATGGTTATTCTGGGATAAAATGTAATGTCAATACAGAACACTGAAGACTGGCTATACAAAAGCAATTCATCACTGTGTGTCATAACAAAAATACACTGATGTATGATTTATTAGTATACATATAGTAAATCAAACAGCTGTCAAAAAAATAACAATTTTTGCCAAAGCAATCTAGGAAACTAGTAGTCTATAATGAATCATAAAATTTTCATAAGACCATAATGGAGATATTGTGCATTATGAAATATGCAAGTTTGCATATGATAACAGTTTTTACGCAGGAAAGCAGCTACTGCTTTCAGCGTGTCTTAGCCATCACAATTCTGTCCGTCCGTCCGTCTGTTCATCCGCCTGTCTGTATGTCACACGGGTGAATCAGTCAAAAATAGCGCAACCTAAGATCACCAAATCTTCAGCATTGGCTGCTAGGAAGACTCTAGTTTCAGGAACCATAAAGGTTTTCCATAAATTCGAAAAGTGTCACCCCGAGCGGGGTGCAAAAAATTTGCGACTTTTAGCCAATAAGTCATTTATCGCAATAACGGTGCAAGATAGGGCCTAGGTTACTATTAATCAATAATAGAAAGTCATACACTGGCTCTCGATTGGCACTGAATTCAATGACCTTGGATGACCTTGAACGCTAAAATAGAGGTTTTTATGGACTTTTTTGTGATTTCGGGCTGCAAGACACATTTCAAGAGCGAATTGTGCTGAAAACAATTGACAGAGATATAGAAAAGTTGTGTAGGAAATTTTCAGCATTGAACATAGATTTCAATGATCTAAGTCTCAATTTTCTAGGTTCAAGGAAACCTGCGCATGAGGGCATCAAAGAGCAGTACAGCCATTAAAGTCGTTATTTTACTGCTGTTGGCCAGTCTTTTGTGAAAACAGTTACAGATAGGCATAAGCATGCTGCTTATCACAACAAGCACTAGCGACGAGCTTTTCAGTCATATCAACACTGATGACTTTGAAAGACTCTGAACTTCCAAAATGAAGGGTTTTTATTGATTTTTGCGATCTTCACTTGCAATGCACACTCAAGAATGCACTGCAACAAAATGGCGGGAGATAGACTGACAGCTTGCAAACAGGAACTACTATGGCTTTCATGCATCTCATGAACATTAGCTCAAATTTCTTGTTCTATCAAACAACACTGTAAATTATTACTAAGATGATAGATTAAAATTTAAGCGATTAACCAGCATAAGATATGATTTGGCAAGACTACAGTTTCTACAAGGGTCATTCGATAAATAAGTTGCAAAACAGTGTCATTCTGTTAGTTTTCCAAATATTAAAAATTGGAAATATACGTTTTCAGGGCTCCCAGGAGCAAAAAGTGAAATTTCAAGACACAATGTTTACAAAATTTTAGGACATTTTTGTCGGTTTGACGAGGCTTAAGACAGAGAAAATGCATGTTTTTCTGTCCTCATAAATGTTATTCATTGAAGCAGATCAGTACTGCAGTCCTAAAAATGTTACTAAGGCACTATTGCATATAAAACAATAAAACGTCACAAGATAAAACATTACTTGACACTCAACGGCAGCAACATAAACAAAGTACAAAATGAATGCAATGCCGTAACAACAGCATAACAAAGGTCCATATCAGGAAGTTCTGACCAAATGAGTAAAATTTCAAGACAATTGCTGATTTCAGGACAATTTCAGGACATCTGTCACATTTCAGGAATTTCAGGACAACTGGGAGCCCTGAGTTTTGTAGGTGAGTTTTATGACGACGACTTCACCGTGACATCATTTAAAAACATTAAATACTGTGTCGGTGCCAGTGAAATCCTCCAATAACGAACAGTGTGCCGTTATTCTATTTTTGATGGCAAAAAAAGCATATCAGATTCACTCAGAGATGTATCCAGTATATGGTGACAAGTTCTTCAGAAGCGAACAGTTCATGTTTGGAGTTAACTGAATGCTAAGTGGGCAGACATTCAGTGGCATAAACAGCAGCCAGCATCATTCTTTACATCGGGCATTCAGAAGTTTGCTGACAATTGACAAATAGACCAAAATTGTTTGAGCGAACTCTAACGATATGTTGAAAAATGAAACATTAGTCTTTAGCATTCAAAAAGATGGCGTTAACTTGTTAAGTTCAATCATTTTTTATTCCTATGCTGTTTGTCATGTGCGAGTTATGAAAAAAGCACTAGTGGGGAAAATAATACATGTGTAGACTGTGTTCTGTAAACAGACATTACAATAATGATATCATCAAAAAAAATTCTACACATATTTAGAAAAATTCCCTACAAAACGTATATTTCAAACTTCTTAGATTTAGAAAACAAACACAGTAACATTGTTTTGTAACTAATTTATCGAACAACCCTCTAAAAACAGTGCAATGTGTTTTGTATGTAGGCCCTACATCAAACAGCAGATTCAGCAATTGGAACATGTTAAGAAGCAACAAAGATCTCCTCTTACCACATGACTTGGTAGTTTCAAGCTTCCGTTCCTGTTGCAGTTGTAACAAGTTGCTACGATATCGATGTTTTACAAATGAAGTTTTAGAATCACATTTCTTAGAAACACCGCTTGATGACCGAGATGGCTCGCAATTGTTCGCTAAACTTTTGTCAATCACTAGATCAGCAGAAGTCTTTTGTGAAGCTACTGTATAATCCAACATTTGAACGGACTTCAGTTCTGATAAAAATTCTGGCTGCTGGCACTTCACAAAGCTGTCTATGTGACCAGACTGCAGTTGAATATCACTTTTTGTGAAGCCAAGCACATCTTCCTGCAAATACAATGCGACAAAGTACAGATTTAGCAATCTAAAAGAAGACAAATCTTCAACGAAACTTAACATACAAGCAAGATTACCATATCACTAATGTGGTCATGCTAAAGAGTGAATAGTGCGATCAGTGCGGACAGTGCAGAAGGCCAGTATTTCCATGCAGCCACCAACGTGCGTGCACTGTGCGGCGAGATGAAAGTCACAGCATGCAAATCACACACCAAAAAGCAGTCAACAGAGCGATCAGTCAGGACAGCTGCTTACGTAATAACCAGTGTGGATGACATGATTAGCAGGAAATGGCAATGCTACTACGCGTGTTCTGCTTGCTCATGCCACGTCAAGTCAATTAGCATCAGTGGCGCACAATGGTAATGGCCGTCCTCACTGACTGCACTGTCCGCACTATTTAGTAGGACCACTAACGTCCTCACTGGAGTTTTGAAAGTATAAGCAGCTGCAGTTATATGCAAAAGAATATATGCTAATTATGCTTACATCTGAACTTGTATGTAATATGCAATCATGCAGTACTGTTGTTTATCCAAAAGCAGTCTGTTTGACATATTTATCAGTACATGTTTTTTTTATCAAAAGCATATATGCACTAAACAATTAAGCACTTTTTACATTATTTCACAACACAATCCAAAACTCTAATAGAATGGGCATCAAATTTCCACCGCGACCTACAGTTCGAGTTTCGGATCTCATTTTATTTCACTACTTCCGCTGCCACCATCCCTAGAATCTGGTGCATGCAATCACAAACCGTAAACTACAGCCACGCGACTTTGCCATAGCCAAACAGCTATTACCTTACAAACTACTGTGCAGACAATGCGAAATTTTATGCATTATTAAGGTGGAAACTAATAAGCTCTGGAACATGCATCGTTTGGGACTTGGGAAGGTATGTTTACCTTGTCAGAATCGGAGTCCCCGGCGACACGGCGAAAATCGCTGTAGTGACAAGCGTAACGCTCAATACGAGAAGCAGCATCAGTATCAAAATCCAACTGTCTATCTTCCAGGTAATCTGCAGAAACACGACATCGCCCAATCTTAGATCGCCTCCCTGGAAACCTATGCTTTGCCGCCATGATTGTTTACTTCGACTGCCTACTACTTCCGGTAGTCTCAAAATACGTTAGTGAGGCTTCCACAAAAAATATCGACAAATAATTCAATAAAATATCGATGCTTTTAAATTTTTAACAACTTTAAAATTAAACGAATAACAATGCGTAAATTGCATTATTTTTAACGCTTATCGGTAGCGTTGCCAAAAATTGTAAGCAAAGCTGACAAAAAATTAATAATAACAAACATGCACAAAATGCTTACGTTACGTTACAAGTGTGTTGATCGTTGCTAGGCAACTGAAGATGCAAGGTGCGGGCGTTGACTACAGATTGTAAACAGAGGTTGTTATTGACGTTAGTGACCATTTTGTGTAACTACGTGAGTATGTCGCATGATTAATAGGTTATTGTGACAAGTGTTTATCTTCGCTTGTATCTTATGCACCGTTCCTTTCAACAGAGAGTAATAATTTTATTACTGTAGGTTTGTAAGTGTTGTCAACGTTTACACGATGAAGCTGGTTGATCTGGTTCAACAAAGCGCTCGTCGAGCACTCATCAACCCATCGAGTTGGCGGGATGAGTGCTTGGTGTGTGCTTGATAAATGCCTGATGAGCTCTGCCATTGCAATCTGTACACTTGAACCAGTTTCACCAATAATTGACGTGTGCTTGTCAAGCTTGCTTTAAAGTGTAGATGGGGTATTATTGAGCGAGCATGCATTCAAGATTTGATTCAGGGGCATCAGTAAAATGTGGACATCCAGACTTGTGGACCAGCGTAAAAGTAGTTTGCAGATTAAAATCTTGCAGACTGCAAGTGTGGACTGTGGATAACGGGTGGACTATACACGGGGCGACTTCACTTTTTGACTTAGACTTTCGCTGAGCCTTTTCGCTGAGCGAAAGCTAAAGCTGAATGCTAAAGTCTGTACTTAGACCACAGTTCAACTAAACTTTGGTCTAAGTCTACT
>Ga0056128_1007075_pt1 | contig 14147 bp, 7 predicted proteins | sample WorMetLIZISLAND2_FD_71113 | JGI IMG/M metagenome (GOLD analysis project Ga0056128, IMG submission 71113) | Marine gutless worms symbiont microbial communities from Max Planck institute for Marine Microbiology, Germany - Olavius geniculatus... ... | reverse complement strand
CGACGAACGTCTCTTGTTGACGATGTATTCGGCAGAACCGTTAATCGTTAAAAATAAAATTAATCGTTAATTTTCTTTGTTAGTTAACGATTAAATTAATCGTTAAAATCCGCAGCTCTAAAAGAAAGTGATGGAAGTGAAGGGACACAATAGGATTTTTGACACTAGGCGCCGGCGCCGAGCCCCTAGCTACTACTGCTGCTGCTGGAGACATCAGAAGGATGACTGGCCGTGATGATAAGACAGCTTTGAAGTGCCCACTAGCGATTACAGGACGATCTGTACACTAGCTTTGGTGGCTGATGTGGGACGATTCGTGTACTGCATGGCGGGCAAGTCAGGAGTGTGAATGCCGCAATTGATGTCTCATCTAAATTACTTTTCTAGCAGTGCAGTTTCGGTGAAATGTCCTCGAGTGCCGTCATTACATAGCGGTAGTAGTGATGATGATACTGGCACAGTACGTATACATCATGCACTGATGATACACTGCTGACTGAAATTGGAAAATGACAGACCAGACGAGAAGGTTGGAAATTTTGGGACGGAAAAAAATAATGTAGAAAATTATAGAAACAGATGTGATAGGCCTACACAAAATTACAAATGCCTAACCACACTGGCCTGCTTAATACGCAAATCGTTTCACTACAGCTTTAGAAGTGGTGCACAGATCGTCTCTGCACCCTACTGACCTGTACTATTACTGTACCTAGCGCAGTGTTTCAGTCATTCTCTCAGGCATTCACTGTAGTGGACTGATACAAATGTCCTTGCTACGGTGACATTGGTAAGTCAGTAGTCCAACAGTAGATGTGGACGCCAAGCCGAGCATAAGAACAATTACTAATGTACTGTAGTTTGGGGAGTGCGCTTGGGCTTGCTTAGTCGCAACTGCTGTCTGTAGTCGTCCAAATGGTAGTTTGGGTGCTTGTTGTACCGTCGCAGAGAGACACGTAATATGCATTACATAGATGACACTGATCTTTTCAGACGTCATCTCAAAACTGAAATATTTTGAAGAGCACACTAACGTTACTATTATCAGCGCTCCTGCACGTTTCTTGAGCATGACTGTCCATATACGTTATGTTATTGTGGTGTATTGTATGTTGCTGGTTGTTGTAGGTTGGTGCTGCTAGTGGCAAGTTAAAAACGTTCATCATTGAACCATTTGTTACTCATAAGCAGGTTTGCATTTTTGTTGACTTAGTATATGATATATGAAATATACAAATCTCGTATATGAGATAACAACTGACGATGTGCTATACGAATTGACGATTTTTACCTTTTACCTTTACCTTTATTGATGTTGTAGTTACTATCAATTTTGTTGCTTGTTTTACTTTCTTTTTTTTTTCATTTTTGTTTGTCGATTTATATATTGCATTATGTAGGCGATTGGATTCTTTCCACAGCATGATGTCAGTGATGGATCCTTCACATCAGATGGCATGATCACATCTCCATTAATGAAGTCCTGCAACGTACTGGTCTTCTTGCTGCTATTGTTCGCAAACGAAGGCTGGGATTATTCGGGCACGTTGCCAGACTTGCTGATGATGTACTAGCAAATCAGATCTTTTGGACCTATTGCTAATGTCAAGATGGTGTGCGGCCATATCCCGACTGGAGGCGTGATTGAGGTCGACCTCCCTCCACCTGGATTTAACAGATCTGTCAGGATACGGGAATACCTGTGACCGATACTCTAGAACTGGTGGAGGACAAATTGTTTTGGCGACAAACCGCAATGGCGGTATGCTACGGCTGAAAGCTACACGTCACGATGATGATGATGATTATGGGCTTTGTTAACCTAATGTGTGGCTTGGTTTATTGCCTGATTGCTGTTAGTTAATGGTAATGTTTTATAACCACGGTAACTGCACTCTGAAATTGTTCTCTCTATGGTAGTCGTAATTTGTTGGTTTGTTTTGTGTGGCAGAATGAAGAATTTTACGTGTGTATCTACTCACACCGGCAGGGTGACACGATTCTATTTCATCACGAAGGAGGTGTTGAAATAGGAGATGTTGATGCTAAGGTCAGTTGATTGATTCTAAGAATGATGCTTCAAATATGGCTATCAATTGTCATTAGTTATGAAGTATTAGTATACTAATTGTTAGGATGTAGAAGTTGTGGGCTTGACTTCTGGTCAGGGTCACTATCAAGTGGTTATACTTGGATGTGTGACCGTCTGCAGACACATAAACCATCTCGGTATTTAACCAACTACCCAAGTTCACTCAGCCTTTTATTTCTGCAGCTAGTTAAGCTGAGTGTCGGCCTGTTTAACTGTGGTCACGGCAGGGTGCATTCATGTGTCAAGTGACAGGTAACACTGTGTGATCTCATATGGCAGGTGATGGGTTATCATTCATAGCAATAGACAACCTGTAATTTTTTTTCAAGTTTGGCCCAATAATACTTTCTCACTGGGACAGTGATAAACGATGATACTTTTGTTGGTGTATTCACTATTCGCAGTTAATTGTGTGCGGAAAAATTAGCAGTTTAATATTAATACACTACCGTTGATCATAGCATGGTTTCGGCTGTTAGTATTATTGAGTGAGGTAAAAGATAGCAAGCCATTAGCTATTTTCTGCAACTGTTCTCCTGAGCTAGCTGCAAGGCCACCCACCTTGTGACTGAAGAGCCAGCAGCTCTGTCAAATTATCTAAAATGTCATCGTGCTTAGTTTGATAGTTATTGTTGCAGGTGTCAAAATGGATTTTGATGGTTATTTAAATGTTAAAACTACAAATTGCTAGGACAGTGATAGATAACTTGAATGGTTGTAATTGTAGTCCTCTGTTTATTTTGGTGAGTTGATGGCCTTGCAGTGATTGTGTTTTCGAATGTGAAACAACATTTTATTATATTTTTGGTATTTTCAAGGCATCACGGCTTGAGATTCCAATCGATGGTGCTCTGTCGGAGGCTGATGTCAAGAGTCAACTTCTGAGCAAAGTTGACAACAGCGGCAAACAGTATGTCCAACAGTTCATTGACTTGATTATTTGTTGTGTTGTATTTTAAATTTTACAGACTTATACTTCAAATCTTTTTGTGCCTTAACTTACAGTACACTGTAGTGCAGCTTTTTACAATTTATCGTTAGTATTTGCTGTATTCTATATTTTGTTGCCTGTAGTTACATTGATAAAGTCAAGTAGTTATCGTGATTTATTAAATTTATCACAGTTTACATTTTTAGCATTTGGTACTGTTTGTAGAGCTGTTCTTGGATTCATCACATCTCTCTACAAAGTGTATTGTGATCTGTACTTCACATACCTTGAAATTAACCCACTCGGTAAATTAGCAAATTTTTGTGTTATATTTGTTATGTATGTACTGTATGTGTAATTTCATTTGTTGTTGGACTTTACAAGTAGGAAAATTGAGCAAATTTTTACAAGAATAGTATGTCACTTAAAAACATTTTTCTATGTTACTTAAAAGTATTTTTGTCAGTAGTTGTACCTTAGTAAGCAGAATTAATCTCGTAGTAAGTTAAGTGAAATTTGATGTTACTTTTTGCTTTTATTGATGTGCATGAATATTGGCACTGATTGATTAATTGTGGTGTTGTGACTTAGTATGGTTGATGACAAGCTTGCAGACGCTACAGATTTTATATGGTAAAAGAAGTTTTGTGCCTCCACGTCTTTCATATTTGCTGATGCTGTCTGTTTTTCGTTATTATGTGGAAAAGTAGTTCAGTTAAATTGCAAGCTGTATATTGCATGTGATGTTGAATTAGAATGTATGATGTGTGGTTGACAGTTGTGACTGGAGGAAAAGTGTTCATCTTAGACCTTGCAGCCAAACTAGACCAGTGTGCTGAGTACATATGTAAACAACAATGGGGAGACTTGGAGTTTCCACCTCCATTTGGCCGTGAAGCTTTTCCTGAGGTAGTGTACTGTGTAACGTATATAACATGGTGTTAGGCCACCCACTTTCCCTAAAATTCCAGAAATTTGACACTTGCTTAGCTTTTAGATCATCTTAGTCCCCAAGACTTATGTGCTCGTTGTTATCTCTATGTGAGTAGCTTTTTGGTGCAGTGTTATTACTGACTGGCTGCTATTCTTGATCCACAGTTATCAGTATCGATGCATAGAAGACAATTTGTAGAGCAGAGATAAAAAAACATAGTCATTTCATATTGTACGAATAAATCAATATATGCTTTTGAATTTGTCAGCTCATACATGGATAGTGCAGTGTGTCGCCTTCGTGTACTAACAGGAGGCATACATTGCTGATCTGGATGCAAAGAGTGGTGCGTCACTCAAACTGACCATACTGAACCCGGCCGGGCGCATCTGGACCATGGTTGCCGGCGGTGGGGCTTCGGTCATATACGCGTGGGTATTCATTCAGACTCGGCTTTTGTTTCATGTCATGTCAGTGTCAGTGTCATGGCACTGGTGGTAATGCTCATGTAGTCATTGTTACGTTGTTGAGCATATACACTGTGGGCCACTTTACTTTTGTCCATATCTTCGCCAATTATTGACCGATTTTTTAAAATTTTTTCACTGGCACACTCTGCAAACAATTTGCAATAATGTGATTATCATATATCCCACCACATGGTAAATGCATTTGTACACTACCTTGTGAAATATAAATGTAAGCAAAAACTAACGATAATAGCAAAAAAATTGGGTAAATGAAAAAAAACGCTTCAGACCAACATTGCAATGAATGATTTGTATGACACTAGACTGTGTTATACCCACACAGTCTAGTGTCATACAGACCATTGACTGCAATGTTGGTCTGAAGTGTTTTTTTTTCAATTTTACCAAAATGTTTGTTATTATCGTTATGTATGTTTATTTTTTTGATATTTCACTAGGTGGTGTAGAGACACATTTACAAGTGGTGGGACCTATAATAATCGCATTATCGCAAATTGTCTGCAGAGTGTGCCAGTGAAAGAATTTTGAAAATCGGTCAACAATTGGCAAAGATATGGATAAAAGTAAAGTGGCACGTTTTTGGTCCACCCTGTAGAGTTGTGTATGTTTGCTTGTCTTTTGTTTTCAGTCAGTCAGTCATTTAGTCAAAAAATCTTTGTATAGCACTGTATGTTGCTAACAAAGTAATGCTTTTGTGCTGTTGGGAGTGCAGGAAACTATCCAGTGACTTTATGACTTAGTGATCGTTTGGAATGTACAAGATTAGTGTACAGACGTGTGTATAGACAGTTGTGTTGCAAGTTAAATAAGTGTGCAGATTGTATTAATTCAGTATTAGCATACTGCTCGATTCCACACAGGCACATGTAAATGCACACACGTGCACACAATGCACAATACAAAATGAGCATTTGACACACTGATTAAAATCATAATGGATTTGGTGCTGTGGGAAACGGGGCAATGCAGTAATGATAGCGTGTGTTTGTTGAATGTTGATAGAGACACAATCTGTGACATGGGTGGAGCGGCGGAGCTGGCAAACTACGGTGAATACTCGGGAGCTCCCAGCGAGCAGCAGACATACGACTACGCCAAGACGTTACTGGGTCTGATGTGTAAGCAGGTGCACCTGCAAGGTATGTATGTTTGCTTGTTAGTTAGGAAAGTTACTGATTATCACCTGGCATATGGGATCACAGTGTTACCTGGCACAGGTGAATACTCTTAGCTATAATCCAACCCAGGCAGGCTGGTACATGATTTACTCACTTCGGAGGGATGGAAGGCTGAGTTGACTGGAATGCTGTTATTGCATCAGGAATGTAGCTTGATAGATGTGTGAAAAAGTTTTCGACTGCTGAGTGGATTCCGCATTGATCATGGTCCATAGTGTGGCAGCTTTTCCTCATCTGCACTTTGATATGGTGAACTGAGACCAAGTTATGCTGCTGGCATATGATCTACATCAGCTAGGTGGCTTTATTGAATAACACCTGCACTTTTAACCGACTCTAACGGCATGCCAGCTGTCCTGGCAACTTCTGCTTAATATTGTGCAGAACTTCGTCTCAGTTTTTTTATGAATTCTTTTGCTGGATGTCTTGTGCAAAAGTGCACATGATGCTTTTTTTCTCATATACAGAACTTCAGTTTTGTGGTCATTTTGCACAGCATGTTTTGACGCTGTTCGATTTGCAAAGGGACATTCTGTGAAATAAGTTTTGCTTTGACAATTTGTAAAACAAATAAATGACCATTTAGACAGAAATTGGAAGTGGTGATGTGAGCAGTATTGGTAGTAAGATGACATGGCTCGATGCATACTGTGTGATATGAATAATTTTTGAATTGCAGTTGTATATTTTATTTAGGAAAAGTTTTGATTATCGGTGGAGGAATTGCAAACTTTACCAATGTGGCAGCTACGTTCAAAGTGAGTTCTTTACTATTGAAGTTTTGTTTATAATACAATACAATATCCATTTAATAATGTGCTGTGTCAGAATGCAGAGCCGAACTGGACAATGAAATGATAATTTAGCGTGATATATGGTGAAATGTAATAAATCAGGTATATTACAAATACGAATGCCATTAGGTCATCGGCTGTCGAAGGACTAACTGTGGAGACTGCAGGATTTGTAGCTACCAGGTTTATATTTTGTTATTCTCTATATTAGAAATGGTTCATTTGTCTGTAACAGAATGGTGACAGTTTGCGTATTTTATTCAGGGAATTGTACGTGCTTTGCGCGAGTATCAGCAGCAGCTCATTGATGGGCGAGTTTCCATTTTTGTTCGGCGAGCTGGACCTAATTATCAGGAAGGACTGAGAGTTATGCGTGAACTTGGTAAGATGCACATCGATTGTTTTCATATAATGTCAACATATTGCATTGAAATTGTACTGTTTCATGCGTGTTTTTTATGTAAATTGCTTATCTTGTGACATTTATCGACTTCTCATTTTTACTGGCTCATTCGTTTATAACATTTGTTGAGATAGGCTGACCCTCGATATTGCTTTATGACAAAACAAACAAATTGTCATAGAGATGAACTTCAGTGCATGCTAGTTTTGATGTCACTATGTTTACTTCTACTCCCTGGAAAAGAAAAATGCATTTGCACCTTAATATACTGATAATGCTGTTAGTGTTAGTAAGTGTAGAATATTTGCATTTTTCAAGTTTGTTTGAGTTCATTAGTTTGCCCCTTTTCTGCATGCTTATTCAGGCATTTGTCCTTCTAGGCTACAGTTATCGTTGCGATTCAGCAAGTGTTGGAAAGTCCATAGTAGGGGTGGTTCTTGCTGTTTAGTAATAAATATTATTCATTCTGCAAGTGAGAAGATCTTTCATGAAACACAGGCCATACCTGAGATTCAGTATGCAGAGTTTTTATGGCAAATGTGTTTATCACTTTATTTCACGTTGACATTTTTATTGCCACCTAGCAACCTATACATCATGTCAGGTTCATTGTTTTGTTTTTGGTGTTTAATTTACTTCTTACTCACAGTGTTTGTATGACTGTGTTTGTGCTCAGGTGAAACGCTTGGAGTGCCGATCCATGTGTTTGGCGCTGAGACCCACATGACGGCAATTGTTGGAATGGCACTCGGCAAAAGAGCAATTGAGCAGCCAGTGAAGCAGCATCAGTCTACCACTGCAAACTTCCTGCTAGCCAGTGAGGTGCGTGCTCAGCAACTATGATTGACTATGGTGAAGCTATGTGGTAATTGGCATGAATGTTTTTACAAGGGAAACACCAGGAGCTGCTGAACCTACCCTTTTATAACTAAGCCATGATGTAATAAGCCTGTACAAAGTGTATTAAGCGCATTAGAGCTCTTTGTATGCGCTGTATAAATTTACACTTTACTTTAGAACAATTCTAACGTTGTTCTTGTTCATTTTGACAGGATGTAGTAGACGACAATTTATCTGTGTCTTTACCTGATATTCGATTACATTATCTTTATTTTGTGGTTCATTAGAAATCGGTACGCTAGGCTAACTTTGTCTACTTATATATCTCACTGACTGTGTGGCACGTTGTCAGAACGGTGGCAACAGTCGCAGTGGTGAGGCAAGCCCAGGGGCTCAGTCGTGTAAGTCGAAGGCCAGTGGAGGCTCATCACCAGTGTGCAATGATGTCAGTAAATCATCACTACACTTGTTCACCCGCACGACCAAGGCCATCATCTGGGGCTTGCAGTCACGTGCCGTTCAAGGAATGCTGGACTTTGACTACGTTTGCTCACGCGACTCGCCGTCCGTTGTTGCTATGGTCTACCCGTTCGTGTAAGTAGTCATCACAATTTTTGAATTTGACATATTTGCCAGATTTAGCGATGCATTGAAGTTTTGATGCCTTTTTTCTTCAGCTAGTGTTGGGGAATAGACCTACGTTAGCCAAGTACTACCATGATTTTTTCCATGTATTTGTACATGTCTTTTTATGAGGCTGTTTGTAGCACTATATGGAAAATTATCCTCCTTAAAACCTTGGTTTTGTAGAAATATTTTTAAGTTTTTGAAAATTTAATATTTGTCAAAAAAGACATCTGAAATGTGTATCATATAAACTTTGATATCAGTTAATTTTTACATTACATTGCCAGAATCATATGGAATACTTTAACCCTTTTTAGTATGTTTTTATTTGCATGTAACATGTAGGGCCAATAGCAACATCTTGCTTTATGATTGTCTGTTGTGTGAATATTTGATCAGTTTGCATGAAATTTTATGTCTGTGTATACAGAGTGCCGCAAAAAAGTAGCCCCCTAAAGTTTTTTGCTGTTCTGTCAGCAATCAATTGGAATTTTAACTTTAAATTTTACAGATTGATTTACTAAAACGTTATACATTTAACTGCCAAGTGGAATGCGATTCTGTTGAAAAACGACGAAGTTATAGTCTTTTTAACATGACCACCTACCGATTTTTCGGTGTTAAGAATGTTCAAGCTAAAAATGCTATTTAATTTTCAAAAAGCAGGTTACCATGTTACTGCTGATGACATCACAGTGATGTTAAACAGTAATTTGTTTTGTTTATAAATTATCACAAGATTATCATTCTTTTAAAGCAATTGCTGGCTGCCCATCGGGTTCATCTTCCAGCAGGATGGCGTGCCAGCATACACAGCACGCAGCGTACAGAACTGGCTGCAGGCCACCGGTCCAAATTTTTTCACAAAGAACTAATGGCCTCCAAATTCGCCGAATATAAATCCAGTAGACTATAGCACGTGGGGTGCAAGGTTGGAGGCTTACCGCAAGTTTTAAAATAAGCTGAAAACAATTGCTGAACTTAAGGAAAAGCTTCAGGTTATCTGGGGCAACCTGCCACAAAGATCAGCCGACAAGGTTATGAGAGACTTCTCAAATTAAGCAACTGGATGCTTATGTTGGAGCTTGTACCTGGCGGTGGACACTTTGAACATTCACAGTGACAATGAAATTCTGGCATCTGATCATTAGTTAACCGTGTGGTTTCAACGATGTTATTGAATTGGTGTTGTAGCTTAAACTTTTTTTAATGCTGAAAAATTGGTAGGTCATCATTTAAAAAAATCTATAACCGAGTCATTTTTTAACAGAATCATATTTTACTTGGCAGTTAGCCATAGAACATTTCAGAAAATGAATGTGTCAAAAAATTCAGATTAAGATGCCAAGCAGTTGCTGAGAAAACAGCAAAAAACTTTAGGGGACTACTTTTTTGCCACACCCTGTACAGTGACTTTCTGTGTATTGCAGTGGTGATCATAAACAGAAGTTTTATTGGGGACACAAGGAAATTCTTATTCCAGGTTATCATCTGTGATAACTGATTGTCTGTGATATAACAGCGAATAGTTAAAAGTTGCAAGTATTTTTATATTGTCCACATTCTATATAAAAATGCCTTTTGATGTTATGCAGTCTTTCATTTAGAACTGACATTTTATCTGTTAGGTGGATTTTTTTTTCTGAGGCATTTCAGCATTGTTGAGTGTTTGAATTTGATCACGGTCACTTGAGTGAGAATTTGTCTAAAACCACGTCTCTCCTGTATATATTTACAATAAATATTTACTATTGCACAGGTTTTTCGCAGTATTTTTGAGCTTCCTAGTAACAGAATTCATGTATGGGATGGTGCATAAAAAAGTGGAATGTTGATGCTGTACATACATGTGGATTGAGCATTATGATGGTTTTGAACACGATTAGTCTTGGTCATTGTAGTCACGGGTGGTCATTGTATTTAAGTGTTCAGCATGACTACCGTCCAGTGGCGTCCACTGCAGTGATTGAGGCATGTCGTTTTCAAAGCATTCAGTTATGTAAAACATGCAAGTTTTGCTCTTTTTATGCTCCACGCTGTATATACAGATTATATATGTGACTCAACCTTTCTGTTCCTGATTTCTTGACATCTTGCTATCTTCTAGAGACTAGAGATTGGGCGGTCGGTGGCCAGCGGCTCTGGTCAGTGACGAAAGCGCATTAGAGGCATGTATGTATACGTGATGATGCGCTATACAAATTGATGATCCTTACCTTTTTTGCCATGAATTTTTTGTTTAACACTTTTTGGTCAACTGTCAATAACCTTGTCATTTTTGCTTGTCGGTAAGTTTTTATCACTACACTGTCTTTTTTGTCTTAGCATCATTATAATTTTGGTCCATATGTATCTGCTTATTTTGTGCTTTTCGTATTGTGTGCATTTTGTACATTACATACGGCTATGCAAATGAGCAGTATTCTGCCACTGTTGACATAATGAAGCCTATTTACTTACTAATCAGAGAAATGATGCATTGTTGATGCATTGTGGCTCAGTGTTCAAGAAGATGGATGATGCTATGAAGCTGTTTCCTGATGCTGATGTACTTGTAAGCTTTGCATCACTCCGGTCAGCCTATGAAAGCACAGTTGAAGCCATGCAGTATCCACAGGTATTAATTAATAATGATGATTAATTTTTGTTGTTGTCGCATCTACCTTTTGGTCAGAATAAATTCTTTCTGAGTTCCTACAACTGTGTCCTTACTACCAGCGACTCTGTGAGCTGTTATCACTTTCACATATCTGCAGTCATACTAAAAACATTTTGGATTAGTAGAGTCGTTGGCAGTTATTTCTGATTATTTCTCACAGTGTGTTCATAGGTGAATGTTGGTATTTTCATACTGGACTGAATCAGTACTCATTAAATTTGTTGCTGCTTCTAGATACGGGCAATTGCAATCATTGCTGAAGGCATTCCTGAGAATCTCACTAGAAAACTCGTCAAAATGTCGACTGAAAAGGGAGTTTCAATCGTGGGACCAGCAACAGTCAGTAGTTTTTTGTTTGCATAGTGCGACTGGATTTCTAAACAGTCGGAATACATGCAGAATGTTTATTTGTCACAGAAGTTGGATCAACCATTTGTCTTCCCACTGTGTATATGTTTGTCAGTCAGTATGGGTTGTGATGGTTCACAGAGAGTTTGAGATGCAAGCCATGTTGGGTGGTTGTGAACACCAGCATACAGACGAAGAAGACGATATCCTCATGGATAGACAGCTAGGCGCCAGTTTCGCTTAGGGGTAACATCGTTGGCCCATCAGTGAAGTTAGCCTACGTTGATTTGGGTTAGTACTGAGATGGGTGACTAGTCATTCTAGGCTATGCCAACTCAGCCCATCGTCCCATCTCCATGGGGAGGCAAACTAAGTACCGATAATGGATATAGCCATCGCTAGGTAAGAAACAGCGAGTTATGCATCATAGTAGGCCCCGTTGCCATTACTGCTGCAATACTGACCCAGTCGGTTAAAGGCATTGGCTGTTAAGGGAACCAATCAATTCAGCCAACTTGGATTGCATGTTAACTTAATTGGGTATAATTCACCTTTACTGCTCAGTGCCGCAAAAGTGATAAGCTCTACAATAGCCTTAGCAGGTCAGCCGGTAGGTTAATGAAGCAGTCGTGGACTGTTGATATGTCTGCAGGTCGGCGCAATCAAGCCAGGCTGCTTCAAAGTTGGCAATACTGGCGGCATGCTAGATAACATTCTCTCATCCAAACTCTACCGGCCGGGAAGGTTGCTATGACAATTTCATCTTTACATTGCATGTTATCTGATATACTTTTGCCTAGTTAACTGTTATCGTTAATGCACAGAAATTTAACATATGCCATGTGTGTGGCCGTGGCATTGAGAGAAAGGCAGTCGGTTTGTCACGCCCATTCTCATATATTATTGTATTGTATGTTGTGCTTATTTATATAGCACACTAGCACAGTATGCAAAGCTTCAGAGGCGCTAGTGGCATTTTACAGAAACAACTAAACATTGCATTCTGATTTTTACTGTTTTTGTGTTTTTTTGTGCAGTATTTTATTTTTGTGTTACAGTAATTGATTGAGTTTGGTTGCAAGTCAGTAGTTATGTTGATTATTGATTGTCAAGCAGTGCCACTGATGACCATATTTTGTTCATTACATGTAATATGTGTTACTCTTATTAATTGGTTGCCATCAGCGGCTTAACACTGATGGTGAGCTTTAGGCATGAAAGTTAGCATGTTACAAATCTGCTCTGAACCCTTGAAAGGCAGGCTTTTATTGTCTGAACTTTGTAAGCCTGGGAAGTAAGCATGAAAATGGTTGTGTATTTGTGTGATAAAAACTTGGCTATGTACATTTTACATTAATCTTCAGTTTTCTGCCAGATAGCAGGTTTATGACAGCTCTTCTGTCTGCTGTTCCTATTTTATTTTTAGTTTTCTGTACTTCTTCCTTCGTTGCCCTGTCCACCCATCTGATCATCTCCATTCTGTTCCAGACTGACATTTTGCAAGCTGATAGTCTTTCTCTGTCGGTGATCATGCGTGATAGACATTTGACAGTTATTGTGTGTTAATTGCAGTGTTGCTTACGTGTCACGGTCCGGAGGTATGTCAAATGAGCTCAACAACATCGTCTGTCTGAATGCTGATGGTGCATACGAGGGTGTTGCTATTGGTGGTGACAGGTATCATCTGTTTGCATCCGTATCAGTTTTGTGCTTGTTATATCAGTCTCTCAGCCAGAACGACATTTACTGACCAATCTTTTGTCGTCGATGGACCACGTGTGTGGAACAGTCCATTTGCCACCCGTCACTGTCACTCATTGTCTTCACCAACGGACTCAAGACTCATCTGTTTGTCCAATAGTAGTGGCATTTGTGATTTGGAATATACATTTTTAAATTTGCAAAGTAAATAACTAACTAACTCTTTGCATATGTATCTGTCATTGATTTATATCTTAACATGTTCACTGTTCACCTGCAGTAGTGTTGGGAAGTTGCAAATTTAGCTAATCTCATATGAACCGATATGAGGGTAAAGGCTGCAATTTGATGTTTTTATAGCTTTTCCGTTACAGCTTTAGCCTATAGGTTTATTCACTGATATTCAGTGTGGTCTTTTGCAGATATCCTGGCACCACTTTCATTGATCATGTTCTGCGATATCAGGATAATGACGATGTGAAAATGATCGTCCTTCTCGGAGAGGTATTGCACTGTCATTCTTAGTGTATTTAGGCTGCATACTTCTCCGTGTTGCAGTTGTTTAGATTTTGAAACAAGTTTAGCTTTCTGAGTACCCCGGTGTATAAAAACTTAAATATGGTAGAAAATACTGTAGGGTATCTGTCATATTTAAAAACACTGTGCAATTGAGAAATGCTTCTGGTATGTAGAAGCACTGTTTCAGTAATATCCATGGTGAAATTCTGTTAACTGTAGCTGAAATTCACTTATGGTGCAATGAAATACTAAATAACAAAATCACGCTAAAACTGTTTGTTTTGTCATACTGCAGTTGTATTGCAACTGTGCAAATCTTTGCAGCAAAACAATATACACGGTGTTTCATAAAAAAGGAACCCCTTTTTGTTTTTCTCATAATTCGTTCAAATGATGATCAATTTATACAAAATTTTTACCAGCTGTAGCTGAAGAAATACTAATTCAAAATATTTAAACTAAATTTAGCAGTTGATTAAATATTCTTTGCTAGTCATGATGTAACGCTGTCGTCATAATGTGTTGTGAGTACAAACTTGCTTGTCTCAACTAGTGATGTCAGTTGCTACCCTGCTTCGATGGTGAACTTAATCTGGTTCGCTAATAAAAATGTTTATCGTGTCAGCACTG
>Ga0056128_1007074_pt1 | contig 14148 bp, 10 predicted proteins | sample WorMetLIZISLAND2_FD_71113 | JGI IMG/M metagenome (GOLD analysis project Ga0056128, IMG submission 71113) | Marine gutless worms symbiont microbial communities from Max Planck institute for Marine Microbiology, Germany - Olavius geniculatus... ... | reverse complement strand
TTCCGCACACACAATGGACGTTTTTCGTAAATGTTTGCATGTTTTTGACATTAGATGATTGCGTTGATAGAAGTTGCGTATGTCAACTGTCATTAGACGAATATATGATGATGATGATGAAAAAAATTTCATTCACAAGTTGTCTTGGTCTCTCTCCAGCCATTTCGTCGAAATTCACTGATAAAATGTGCGCTTCAGCCAAAATTGCAAAAAAAATCACTAAAAATCCTTTTTTTGGAGTTCAAGGTCGTTCAAGGTCATCGATGTGAATAAATCTTTAAAGCACCTCGCCAGTGCTTGCTATGATAAGCAGCATGTATGTACCTATCTGCAATCGTTTTCACGCTACACGATTCAATAGCAGTAAAATAACCACTTTTTAGGTGGGCATCCCTATTTGACGTCCGCGTGCGCAGCCTCCTTGAACTTGGAGTCGGGACTTGGACTGTTAAAATCTACGTTAATGCTCGAAGTTTCATACGCAGGTTGTTTATGTCGATCTCTAGCCATTTCGGCGCAATTCACCCTTAAAACGTGTCGCAGCCCGAAATCACGAAAAATTTACGAAAATTCCTAATTTTGGAGGTAATTCATTGTCGTTCAAGGTCATTGATGGTGATAAAATTAAAAAGCTTTTGACCAGTGCTTGTTATTATAAGCAACATGTGTTTACCTATTTACAACCGTTTTTACACTAGAAGAGCCAATAGAGGCAAAACAACGTCTTTTTACGGGGGTACCCCTCTTTACGCCCTCGTTCGATGGGAACCCTCTCACGAAGGGGCACGAAATTTCGTCATGATAAACTATATATAGAGTCTTTGGGGCAACGCACAGTAAAAATTTTGTGATCCTAGCTTGCACCGTTTTGATACAATACAGCAATGTGACGGAGAGACGGACGGACGGACAAACAAACGGACAAACGGACAGACGCCTAGGCCATGGCTAAGACGAGCGAAGCATTCTGCTATCGCGCGTAAAAACGGTAGACTTACGATAACAGAAAGCTTGCGACAATGCAAGCCCTAATAAAGTAAGCTTATAGGCCTAGATCTACCTACTCGATACTCTATAGGCCTAGTCATCATCAGTACGCTTAGATGCTGAGTGGACTGCAAATACAGTTATGTCACTCGGAAAACCCTTTTAGCGAATATATAGTTATCGAGAAAATCCGGTGTAATTATTGCATTGCAAACTATAGCTGTTGTTGCTTTCTGCGAGGTGTGAGGTTGATTACCCTAAGCACAAAATGAAAGCTCGGCGAGAACAATACAATGACTAAGTTTACACAAGCTCGCTGTATATATGCAATACCGAGCTAAGATCAAACCGGGTGAATAAATTCGATCGTGTGGCCCCTGCAGAAACGGAAATCAGACATCTCCATTCTGGTACATGCGGTCGGTGACTGGGACCAGGTAGATGTCAATGTCTTCGTAATGATTCTCCTCACACCGAAGCGCGTCAGCATCGTCGCTGCTTGTAGACGGCTTGCAGAAGCTGACTGGCGACGCGCGGCCCGCATCAGTAGACAAGCCAACATCAGCAGCAGGAGCAGCAGCAATGGGAGCGGTAGCGGTGGGTGTAGGACTATAATGATGCGACTGCATGTGACAAGTGCCACTGCTCATTAGTTCAACGGACGTCATCGCTCCGCACTGTTCCTGCTGCTGCTGCTGCTGCTGCTGCTGATGGTGATGATGAGGAGGATGAGGATGAGGATGATACTGGTGGCGATGGTGTGAGCGATGCAGTCGGCGGCACAGACAGACGTTGACGCAGACGAACGCACTGAACATGAGTGCTATCATCACGCCGCCAGCGACCAACAGCTGCGTAGTCGTCATCGCTGTATATAAACATCACACACCGGCTGAGATTATGTACATTAGTAAACTGTTGTCAAATATTTTAGTTACAAATGAACACGTTTATTCGCCACAAGGGCAAAACCAGAAACACAGAAGAAACAGTGAGAACAATAACAAACAGCGATGCCAGATTGCGAATGAATAGCGAAGAGTGGCGCGAAGAAAATATAATGAGTACACGAAACAAAAAAATGTAAAGCTGTACATTTTTTTCTTTTTGCCGTTAGCGCTCTGTGACAGAATTCTACATTCCTAGGAATATGCGTTAAGTCCGTGTATAGTTTTTCGTACAGGACAGTCATCTCAGAGCTACAGAGTGTAACTGTATGGAATCATACAAGTCAGCTTGGCAGGCTGGTACTTCATTTACCTACTCCGGAGGGATGACAAGCTGAGTTGATCTTGGTGGTTGGTTACATAGGCCCTTACCGGGATGCAAACAATCATCCTTCCAAGTGCCAACCGGGCCCGGCGTATACCTGTCAACTATGTCAATCAGACACAACGTTTTAACCAGCACACCACGCCATCACTTCGGAGAAGGAAAACTGAAAGATAAGTAGCTGCGTACGGATGCCGGTATGCGACAGAATGGCGGAAGATTCGGCGGCTGTTGCATGCTGCACGACGAGAAGTTTATTATTCGTTGACGTCGCAGCATCAACGTCTGTTACAGCATCTGCTGGCTTCAATGACGTCAGAGCCGCATCAGTGTATGATGACGTCACTAACCAGCCATTATCATCATCATCAGCAGCAGCAGCAGCAGCAGCAGTTGTAGTTGTAGTTGTAGTTGAAGTTGTAGTTGACGTTGGCGTTGACCATGTGGTCGAAGGTTTTGTCGCGATCGTTGATATTTCTGTTATTTAGCAGACAAACATAGCACGTCGGTGACGTACACGGTCTGCCAATAATACACGACAGTCCTCTAGGAAAAATGTAACGTACCTCGAAAAGTGTAGCAGATTTTTTTTACCAAATTTACGCTATTTACAGAAGATGATTTAAGCAGCCTAAAGCAGGCCACATATTTAGCAACAATTTTATTACAGCGTTTGGTTTAATTCAAAGCCGATAACTATTTAAACGACAAAAGTAAAACTGGTGATGTTTCAGGCTTTCACACTCACGCAAGTCAAACAAGCAAACTTGTACATTGTATGTTATATACATAAAATGTCGCAGTATAAGCGGAATCGCTTTTACTGAAGTAAGCTTATACGCCGTCTAAGAACTATTGCATAGGCCTAGCGTCCCATCTATCCACGCAGTGAAATATTAAACGATGATTTATCACTGGCTTTTCGGGCGTAACATATACGAACATCGTCGTCTAAATGCCTCTTGATTTTTTTCTTGAATCTTGAATTAGCTCTGCTGTTAAGGCAACTCTAACTGACTGCTTGACGAATTGCTTGCTTGCTTGATTGATTGATTGACTGATTGACTGACAAACTAATACCCTGTTTACACGCTGTAAGTTTGCTTCATGTTTGCTTCATCGTGTAAACGGGGTATAACTGATCAAGCTTACCAATACAGTGGTAAGTGATTCGCTCATAATCGTTGTTGACCCAGAAGCCGAAATGTCCGCACGGAATTTTTCTTCTCTCGGTTGACAGAGAACACGATCTCTGACCGTTGCACCTGTTCATCGCCAGAGTCTGATGCCGCGTACTTGCAGCCACCGCGCAGTCGTTAGGCCGAGGACAACAGCCTCTGATCGCGTCAAGACATCGCGAGTCCGCCAACTGTACTGACATCACCTCAATAACTCGACCTCCAGCACAAGTCAGACGTAGTTGACCGCCCTGACATACCTGCGCCACTCTCGGCTCTGTCATTGCATTTACACGTTTCTTAACGGTAGTTGCGTTAGGCGTAAAAAATTCCCGTGATCCGGTTGCCGTCCGTCCCTAAAAACTTTCGTTCTAAAATCTTATTAGACGGTCAAAAATATTGGCGCGATTTTGTTGCTTGCTTTCTATTTTTTACTTAAACAAAAATGCAGTTGCATCTTCATGATCTTCTCATATGCTGCGTATTCTCACTTTGTTTTTCTTTGGTAAAGCCTATACTGTTTAGTGTATGACTGTTTTATGAGCTGTTGTGTGATATTGCACAAAATATCGTTAAAAAAATGAAAATTAAAAAAAATATATTTTCCGTCCCTACTTTTTTCTGCAGTCTAAAGCATAGGATTTGAAAGGCTTTATTACACTCAAAACTCGGCGGCTTCTCGACAGTTATGTTAAACATTAATCTCAGCATTAGTATTGATCACGTAAGCAAGTTTATCGAATGACTCAATGTCAACAAATTATTTCTACAACGCAGGCCCGTCAAGAGGGTGGGGTAAGGGGGTAAGCTATTCCGGGCCCCGCGACGTTTGGGGGCCCCACCGTCGGCCTGAAATATAAAGTACGCAAGAATGTACCATTTTGAAAATAAGAAATCAAAAATGTTGTCCCCAGAAGGGCCCCGGGAAAATGTTTGGGGGCCCCCGTGAGAATGTTTCTCCGGGCCCCGCTGTGGCTCTCGACGGGCCTGCTACAACGTACTTGAGATACCGCAGCGCATTATGTAGTTATCCATAGTCGGCACAGCACAGAAACATACCACCGACTACTAAACTCATTTCCTGTCCCGCTGTGGGTAGGAAGCTGAGTTGACTGGAGCACAAAGTACTATGTTCAAGGTGGCTTTCAAATGGCCCGCGGTGAAATTCGAACTGAGCGATATACCACTATGGCACTTGTACAGATAACACAGAGACATATGGCTTATTGTGTACAACTACAAACCTGACGGAAATTGTGCGGTTGCACAGCGAGTTAAAGCAGCAAGAATGAGATACCACATTGCCAGTAGTACGTCCATTTTGTCGACTATAGCGTCAGTCTGGTGTTCTACGGCGATAGCAATCGTCACGTCGTATCCTGCAGGTCTATCAGCTTCAGTACGTAATCGCTGTATTTAATATATAGACACGTAATATATAGCCGACAATTGCATCCGGACATACGCTACTGCAATAGAACTGCTCTACCCACTCAACCCATATACATGGGTATACTATATAGGCCGATTAACTCTCATACATCCACGATAGACCTGTAGCCTATACCACTGTCAACGAAGTTGATCGACGCCGGATCCGGGTACTTGGATGGGTTATTAATAAGCAGATTGTAGGTAAGCCGATGGGATGTAAGTTATTTAACTGGCCATCCAGGTCATCCCAGGCTTGGTCGTCCGTCCTTGGGTAGGCCTATGGACACATCACGCACGTCTATAATTTGGTCATGTCGTGATCTTGTCTATTCTCATAGTTTTTACCTTGAAACCTAATAAGTTTTTTTTCGAAGACCGACGAAACTTTAGGACAAAATCGGTTGATACGAGAAACAACAGCGTTCAGATCGACGTACAGACGGACGATCGATGTGACACATTACATAATGCACCATGCACCGCGCCCATATATACCGACGGGACGATAGGTGGAGGCATAACAAAAACCAGTGCCGATAGTAACTGACGTAGGCTAAGTCAATATTATCCTTTGCTAATCAGTACTTTCTACCTGGTTTTTCGGTTTCCGTAAAATCCGGGTTGAGAAAATTAGAGGAGCGTAGATTGTCGAGTTTGAACGGTTCGAGTCGGGGAAAAACCGAGGCGTTCGAGTACAACTCGAAAATTCCTAGAGTGTCAGTTCCTCGACAATTTCAAGGAAATGTTTTTCGCAATTCTTCGACAATGTCGAGAAAATTTTTTTCGCTCACGCTCAAACCAATCAGTTTGTCGGTCCTGCAATCGTCCAATGGAAGTGGTCTATCGAAACACGTTGATACCAGTCTGGTTTGGCCATTTCTGGCTGGCTAGGCCCTACTATCTGGACAACGTGTCTTAATCAATTCCTCGACAATGTCGAGGAATTGCGAAAAACATTTCCTCGACATTGTCGAGGAATTGACACTCGAGGAATTTTCGAGGAATTTCCGAGTTTAACTCGAACGCAACTCGAACCTCGAACCTCGACTCGAACGATCGCAAAACTCAGAAAATTAGCCGTATGTCTACCGGAACTTCCGGAAAATGCATGTCGCACATATATGCGTACTACCGGGAATTTTGATTATTATGCAAAAAACTTTCACCATTAGGAGATTCAAGACGCAAGTCACGTTCTCTACTACTGCAGTCATTGTTGTGTCCTAGTCGCCGACGGTTGTACTGTACATTAGACTTCGCGGCGTCGTCGAATGTCGTGACTCGTCGACTTGCCGCGTCAAATTTCTGTGGCGTCGAAGTCATCGTCTGACTATAGTCACGTCGAATTTTTTTTTCTATCGCCGCAGCGCATTATGCGGTCGTCGGTAACGGACGCCGGCGATCAACAATTGGACCCGCGGTGAAGCACACAGACATACCATTGACCACTTCTTATTTTCTATATCGCTGAAGGTAGGAGGCTAAGTTGACCTGAGCACAAAGTACTGCTAAACAAAAATAAAATCCAAGATGGCGGCAGCCGCCATTTTAGATTTTTGCACAAACAGCAATAACTCAGCCGCCGATTGACGTAGATGAATGAAATTTTGCAGTAATGTAGACGGCAGCCACCGGAAATAGATCATTTGACCAAAATGAACAAAAATACTAAATTCAAGATGGCGGCGGCCGCCATTATGAATTTTATCTATCGCTCATAACTCGTTTACTATTGCACATATTTGCACGAAATTTGGCATGTGTATTACGCTGGAGGTCCTACAATGCCAATGTTTTGTTTGCAAAAACAACACAATTTGTATCTGATTTTTTGCGTTTCAAATTTTTGAAAAATGCGCAAATTTGCGGCTTCCATTGAACATCCAAAAGCCAGAAGTGTTTCAGATTCAAAGGGCTTCGATCGTCCCCTGACCCCTGATTTTTGCCCCTGGACTCCGCTGGGGGCTCCGGCACCTCGACGCCCGTTATATGCTCGCGCTCCGCGCCCTCGCTATCACATCCCTCCCAGAATCCTCCCACCCCTAAAAGTCTGGATCTGCGATTGGCCCCTGCAAGGCTGCATTGCTATCACAGTAGGCCTATAAGGTATAGGGAGCGCTCACTATGCTGTGCTACTCAGGAATGTGCACGAGACCTTCTGAGCCGATCCCCGATACCGAGACAAGACCTGAGACCCATGTCTCCGAGACCGAGACGAGTCAGAGACGAGACGTTGCAGCTTCCAAGACGCTGGCCGAGACCTTGAAACTCCCGAGACTCTTGAGAGTCTCGGGAGCTTCAAAGTCTCGCCGAGACGTTTTCTGTGACGTATGGTGAAACACGTACATTGACAATGACATTGACAATACGGATTAATTAACTCGCATCATGGTAAGCGCTTTCTATTTGTGATATTGTGCGTTTTTGCACTTTATTTTGACAATTGTCACTGAATAATTAACGGCTTGCATCATAAAGAATTGCAACTGCAGTGCTGTAGACATGAGTCATTATGTTTATCGCAATTTGCAAGCAACTGAAATTAATAAACTACAGCTGATTATGGCCTTATAGGCATATACGTCGTCTACATTTGGCTGACAGTATTTATTCTGACATCATACACTTTATCTTCATTGCGACTATAGGTTATTTTATGACGAAAAAAAGACTGGCATGACACAATTCTGCTTTATGATAAATAAGTAAATGAAAGAGTAAAAACGCTGGAAACGAATATGTCTAAGCCACAAAATATCATGCTAGTTAGTATCGCTCTAACTGCAGCTACAGTATGCACCGCGCGTGCCTGCACAAAACGTCTCGACGAGACGCAATAGCCTGAGACCCGAGACGAGAGCTACTGGGCAGAGACAGAGACACATTGCTCCGAGACCGAGACCGAGACGAGACGTTAGTACGTCTCGAGACCGTCTCGAGACCGAGACGTCTCGACCGAGACCACATCCCTGGTGCTACTATAGTAGGTTTCAGACTCAGCTATCTAACATAGGCCTATTGGGTTTAAAACGAATGATCTTGGATGATATTGAATGACAATTTACATTAAACTTTGTTTTCGCTGTACTATGTAGTTTCAAAGCGTGAACCACAACTTCAGCGTGCATTATTATACTAACTTAAAAACCGAATAATGCCGAATACGACTTACCGAATACCGATACAGACTTAAAATACCGACATTGGCCCATCTCTAATTTATTTTTAACGTTTAAGCAAACTGGATATGATTAATTTTCATGTAAATAAAAACACGAGTGTGTACTTTTGAAGATAATTAAAATATGGACTCAAAAGATAACGAAGAACTATCGACATTTAAGTCATTGGTAAATGAGAGCGTTTAATTTTTTTAGATATAAACGTTATTCAATAGACAGGTGCTATGCACACGGCCGGCGGGCACGGGTAAAATGCGGACCTGCGGACCGACCAACGGGTAAACTGCGGAGCAAAACCTGCGGACCGCCAGGGCGGACCAGTGGGTAAACTGCGGACTACTAAAATGCGGACCCCGTGCCTAATGAGACATGTGCCGTAATGTGCATAAGCTTACTATAGCGTTCATGTTTTAGGTCCCTGTCTAAGTGTTTATTGCTGCATATATTGCAAGTAATGTAATTCATGCATAATTAATGTAATTTATAGTACGCCTGTCCGTCATATATTCATTCAAACATTCACTTAGTGCAATAAAGTACTAAAATCTTGCTAAACATCAGGCTTAAAAAAGAAATAGTTTTCAGAATAGTGTATAGGCCTAAACGAACTAGGCTAAAGTTAAGCCAGTAGACATATCACAAATACCAAAAAAGTTAAAATCAGATCAAATGGCCTAAAAATAGGAATATTTCGGTAAATGTTTAGAATAGCTATGCCACCTTAAATGGCTGTGTACATATATGACAGTAATGTGTATCGGTATAATGACTTTCGTTATGCATGTTTTTTAGGTAACATCTTTCCGAACAGTGTTACTTACCTCTTTTTATACGCGAGATTGTTGGACTTTACTTTTTACGCATTCATCGTTTTACATTGTTTATAGTTTAGCATGTCCTTAACCTTAACCCTAACCTTAATCCTGGTGTTTTTACTTGAAAATTTTACCAAAATAATATACTCATTACAGTAGTAATAACAACAATGATAGGGATAATTTGGGATCCGTATTTGGAGGATTGCTTTTTTTGCTGATTGTGTGTGCTGTTCTAATCTAGTATGATATTGAACAGAAAATTGAATGTGTTATTGGCAGGGTGTTGTTGATGTTCTCTGTGAGTCTTGTGAACGTCTAGGATGGACAGTTCCTTCTAAGATTCAGCATGAGGCAATCCCGATTGCGCTGTCGGGCCGTGATATCGTTGGTCTGGCTGAGACTGGATCAGGAAAGACAGCCGCATTTCTCATTCCGATCCTGCAGTCATTGTTGTCACGCCAACAGCGGCTCTTTGCGCTGATATTAACGCCGACGCGTGAACTCGCCATCCAGATTCAGCAGCAGGTCGAAGGCATTGGCACCTCGATGGGAGTGCAGTGCGGTAACTTTCCTGCAGTTGATATATATAGTTATTAGTTTTTGGCAAGTTTTTTTTTGTTTGGATTTTAGCCCCAAATTGTGTACTGTTGAAAAAAATGATTTCAACAAGAAGAAAATTATTTGAATGGCTCGAATTTACTTTATTTGTCTCTCTGTGATGACATCACTGCTTATTAACTTTTAGATGCATGTTTTAAGGTTTTAAACATTGAGTTGTGCTGCTATTCAATTTTGAATTTAGATCAATTTGGTGAAATGATTACCTTGTCTGTAATGTTATTACTGTAATGGTGCATTTGTTGAAACTGTAGAACTATATGTTTAATATGTGAATTTGAAAAAACATTATATTTTGTTGCTGAAAGTAAACCAACCAGTGGTTTGTTGTGAATACAAATGTTCTGTGTTTGTTTTGTGTTAAGTGGTTATCATTGGAGGTGTGGACATGATGACACAGGCATTGCAGCTTGCCAAGAAGCCTCACATTGTTATAGGTAACCATGCTTATGCATCTAGACATTTGTAAAACAATACTTTAAATTTACATAACTTAGGTTGATTGATAGTGGATATAAGAATGACAAAATGTGAATCATATTTATTGGCTGGCTGCAGGCTTTGTACTAGTTATGATTTACAGAAGGTATATTATGGATTTTGGTCTTTGCTTAGACAAATCTACCATCCAGGCATTTTTGAGAAATCTGGCCAAATATGGCTTTGGCATTTATTTCTTGATTTGGTGGATTCCAGCACAGCCAATGCACGATGGCTATTTGCAGCTGATAGTAGTAGGTTTTCGGTTTGCAGTCGTTAGTGGTTGACCGATTTTTGCATTCTCATCTGTGGCCATGTTTTCCTGAGTTTTTACCAGTGAGCTTAAAACTGAGGACAGATTTTGAAATAGTTAATTCAGTGACTTTGTGTGGTCTGTTGTAAGCGACACCTGGAAGGTTGGTCGATCATTTGGAGAATACGAAGGGATTCAACCTGCGTTCTCTGAAGTATTTGGTATGTTTAGTCATCAAAGTTTAGTTTGAATAATTTTGGCTTTTTAACAAGTGCACAGGTCACAGTGTAGTTCAGTTTTTTTTTTTTTTTACAAATTTTGGAGATTATGGTGCAATAGTTTGTCTTTACATTGTGTTTTCTTTCACTTATTTTTTTCTTTATTATTATTTTTAACTTGGCATTGAAACCTAGACTTTCCCACTGCTGCAGCTAGAAAACTGACTCGACTGAATTAATTGTGATAAACTGTTTGGTTTTCTGTGAAAAACTTACTTTCGTAACAAATTACTGAAGCATATTTTGATTTTCAGCACAGTTCTTGTGTTATGTATGTAAGTGATTTGCATTAATTACTAGCACTGTACTTTGATGTAGAGATATGCAGTGTATTTTGCTTTGCAGGTTATGGATGAGGCTGACAGAATTTTGAATATGGATTTTGAGCAAGAAGTAAGTACTACATTCAGTTTTTCCTGGCTGAGTTAGCTAAGTTTTTTTCATAATGTTTTATTATACACTACTGCAATAACAAAAGATATTGTGAACAGTTTTCTGTGATGAATTGATTATGCACATTTAATATTAGACTAACATGCTACTTGGCATATATGGTTTGCATCGCTAATAAATTTAGTTACATTTTTATGTACATGATACTGAAGTGACTGATTTTAGGTTAACAAGATTCTGTCAGTTATACCTCGTGAACGGAACACATATCTGTATTCAGCAACGATGACCAAAAAGGTTGCTTAAAGTGTTGTTTATAAACTTGGTTTATTTAGTTGAGTGATGTTTAGAGGTAAACTAGAAAATCGGTGAACTGTAGCACATTATGTCTGCACTAAATGTTTATTTTTGGCATATCCATCCAAACTTGGTTACTGCTTTAGCATGTCATAGCTATCGCAATCCTGAATGTCCGTCTGTTCGTCCGTTTGTCACATGGGTGGATCAGTCAAAAATGGTGCAAGCTAAGATTACAAAATCTTCGCCGTCGACTGCCTGGAAGACTCTAGTTTCAGGAACCATAAAGCTTTTTCATAAATTCGAAGGAGGTCATTCCGAACAAGGACGCTAAATGAGAGGGGGTAGGAAAAATTTGTGACTTTCAGCCAATAAGTCGCTGTATCTCAATAACGGTGCGAGATAAGGCCACGTTACTATTAATTACTAATAGGAAGTCATACACTGGCTTTCGATTGCCACCGAATTCAGTGACCTTGGATGAATGCTAAATCACGGGTTTTTATGGATTTTTTGGCGATTCCGGGCTGCGAGACACATTTCAAGTGTGAATTGCGCCAAAATTTTTTAAGATAGACATGGAGAAGCTGCATATGAAATTTTCAGCATTGAACGTTGATTTTGACAGTCCAAGTCTTGATTTTCTAGGCTCAAGGAAACCTGCACACGAAGGCATCAAAAAGTGGTATTCTCGTAAAAGTCATTATTTTACTGTAGTTGGCCAGTCTTTCATGAAAACGGTTGCGGATAGGCATGGGCATGTATCTGTCACGTCTCTTGAGCATTAGCTCAAATTTATTGTTCTATTTGTGGACCACAGGTTGTCAAATTGCGTCATTTGTAACACTGTTTCTGATGCCGTTTTACAGTTGTTGATATCTTATTCCATTCCATACTTAGATAATAATTTAGTTAACTAAAGTTAGTTAGCTTTTTCTGTACAGGTGTAAACTAAGAATTTCAACTATTTAAAGTAGTTTAGCAGTTTTTCTCTTTTTGAGTATCAGAATAGTAATGGACATTAGAGAAGAATGGCTCACATATTTAATGCATGAGATTAGCAAAAACTGCACTCATGATTGTTGACTGTTGTGCATAATTTGTGTATTTTTGTTTGTGCTCAGCGTACGATTTCGTAATAAGTATATGATTACATTATTGCCACTAAATACTAATGGAGTTAATGTGTAAACAGGTCGCTAAGCTTCAGAGGGCATCGCTGCGTGATCCTGTCAAAGTGGAAGTGTCTAGCAAATATCAGACCGTCGACAAGCTGCTCCAGTACTATCTGTTTATTCCCGCTCGTGAGAAGGTGCAGCCGTTTTATTTATACAATCGAGTAACCACTACAGACTTATTATTATCTCCGCCAAATGAACATAGTGAATTGAAAAGATTATTGCATGATCAGATTTTCCATCATTCTGTATGTCGTGTCTGTCTATACGCAGTGGCGTGACATCGTAATAATAATGAAGTCTCTGTCACCAGCAGATTGTGTAACGTGTATTGTCTGTGACATCACCAATGGCAACGCTTGCAATGACAGTGACCATTGCTATAACTCAAAAGTTACACTGCAGGCTATTAAAGAAAGAATTGTACATGTGTTAATTATTTAAACTAAGAAATTCACAAAAATGTGTTAAAATTGTGATTTTGTCAAAATTCACTCATATGAGCATATTCAAGTACGTTGTTTTGTGGTAATCTGTGCGTTAAACAAAGTGAAATGTTGAACTGACCTGAAAATGGTCATTTGTATAGGGTTGCAAGTAATAAACTGGAACATTTTTTTATACCATGTACATCACATACATGTGTGAAAACTAATGTAACATGTCAACAGTTAAAAAAGTGTTGAACACGGCCATAGTCCACTGCAATAATTGAGGCTCATCGTTACAAATCATTTGGTAAACCATGATTACTAAATCATGAATAAGACGTGAAGAGTGTACAGTATTAGTATTAATGTGCCACTTGGTAGTTTATTGTTATTGGCTTCTGTGATTCAGGATGTTCACCTAGTCTACCTACTTAATGAACTTGCTGGTAATTCATTTATGGTCTTCTGTGACACTTGTGCTAACACGCAGCGTGTTGCATTGATGCTGCGTAATCTTGGATTCACGGCTATTCCACTCCATGGACAAATGTCACAGGTGCTTGCAACTTCTGACATGTTGAAGGATTAAATTTATTTACAGGGTGGCCCAAAAAAACGGGGCCACTCTGTTATATAGCGTCTAACTTCAGAAATACTGCTTAGATCTACACGATTTTTTGCAGAAATCAAGGTCGTATCATTCTCAACACGAAAACGTAAGTTATTGAAATTAATTATGTGCAACAGTGGCGCCACCTGGCGAATACGAGTCATATTGCTTCAAATAGCGATCGGTAATAGTTCATGACTAGGGACCAACTGAATTCACGGGAAAAAAATGCATGATTTCATGGCAGAATTTTTAAAATGTGTCAAATTTCATGGAAAATTCACGGAAAAAGTTTCGCAAATTCACGGGCCCCACAGACGTTATTTCGAGGTGCTGCGCTATTGCAAACGAAGAAATTTTAGAACAACGAATATTTACTACACTATAAGTCAAGACTCAAAACAGTCAATGTCAACTACTTAGTGCTGAAGTGGCAAACGGCAACATCCGTACAAATAAAAAAGCTGCTGATAACACTCTGGAATTGTCATAAATTAAACTAAAAGCGCTAAAATTCACGAAAAATCATTTATTTCACGGAAATCGGCGTTTTTCACGGAAGAAGGCCAATTTCACGGAAAATGTCACGGCCGTGAAATCGTGAATTAAGTTGGTCCCTATTCATGACGCTTAATAACAGAACAAAATGCACATAAAATTACAACCACATTATAACACTTAGTCTGATTTAGTCATGAAATCAATGTTTAGAATTTGTGCTCGATATGTCCACCATTCT
>Ga0056128_1007073_pt1 | contig 14152 bp, 7 predicted proteins | sample WorMetLIZISLAND2_FD_71113 | JGI IMG/M metagenome (GOLD analysis project Ga0056128, IMG submission 71113) | Marine gutless worms symbiont microbial communities from Max Planck institute for Marine Microbiology, Germany - Olavius geniculatus... ... | reverse complement strand
TTCCACGAGGTGCTTCCAGTGTTCTCGATCCTGGGCGCATCTCCAAGCCGAGTTGAGACCATGATTATGAGGCTGGAGATCTGCTCCCAGGGTACGTAGCCACGTGTGGCGAGGGCGTCCAGGAGGGCGCTTCCACTTTATGGGCAGACCTCGGATTGACGTTTTGCTCTGGAGATGTCAAGTGACGCGTCCATCCTTGCCACGTGACCGAAGAGTCGAAGCCGACTTTTCTGAATCAGCTGAGACAGCTGCGGCAGTGAGCCAGCTCGAAGTCGAACCATGGCGTTGGCTACATGATCCACGTATGGTATACGGAGAATACGACGCAGGCAGATGTTGTCAAAAGCATCAACCTTGTCTAGTAGGGCTCGTGTTCGGGCCCATGTTTCAGAGCCATATAATAAGACTGGTTTGATGTAGGTACGATACAGTTGGACCTTGGTGAGGAAGGAGATGCTGGAGCGCCATATTCCTCTATTCAAAAGGTTGAAACAGCTATGAGGAGCTATACACACCCTTAAAACCCTTTAAAAACTTTTTATAAGATGTACAGCTGGTGTGTTAGTGTGGAAGCATATCAGGCGGTGACCCGACGTCACTGCTGCCTGCGGAGCAGGAGGCAATGCAGCAGAGTGCAGTAGCAGGTGCTCCCGATGGTAAGCCTGGTGGTCTCAAGTCAGTGCGGACTGCTGCTAGTCACGGGCCTACAGCCACGTCAACACCGGCTGCAGTCAAGGCCTCAAAAAACAAGCACACCCAGCCGGTATGGCGGTACATGCTGGCAGCTTAGTCATGAAACGTCACACTACTAGAGCACATTTTAAAGCATAATTGTATCATAGACTTGTTTATAAAGCTTTCTGCGTGAGGCCATGTGCATTGGTATGCTGCGTTGAAGATTCATTGCTATGTCGCTGCTGCTGTTTGCCGGTGCATTGTGTTTTTGTGTCATTGTTTTTCATGCAGCATATTTCAGTCCATTCGTCCATCCATCTGTCCTTCTATCCATCCATCTGTATGTGATGATGTTTCCATAATACAAATGTGTCTGTGGTTTGCATCAAATGATTTGCTCCAAACGTTTGTTGCTAGTACATTTTGAATCAAAGATGAACTGTTTACGTTTGGGGGTCAAAGGTCGAGGTTCTATCAAGAGGAGGCATATAGAGCTTGATGCTGGGTTTTGACTGCTAACCATTCAGTTAGCTTATTGTCGCTGCCTATAGTAATAAATGCTGCTACTATTGCTGCGCTTTTGATGATATTTCTGAAATTTCTCTGCGTTATGCAAGTTTTTTTAACCTTGAAGGTTTAGATATAATTGGAACAGGACATGTTATGTGCCAGATGCCTTTTTTGGCCAAACGTAGAAGAATGGTAATAATGATAAGCAGCAACGAATAATACAGATTAATATTTTGCATAATTGTTTGGTAGTTTCTGTGCATTAAAGCGAATGATTGTGACAGGTGCATGAGCCGCCGTGTCGAAGTGAGTCACCTCAGCGAGCCATGTTACCCGAAGCTGCTCGGCCGTCTGAAGATCTCGATGTTTCGTACGTGTCTGAGGGACAACGTGTATCCGGCAAGTTTTTTATGTCATGATACGTACCACTAATGGTATTGTTAGTGTTATAATTTGTGTACATCTCACATCATTTATATACTAACAGGAAATTCGAGCTAATGCTTACGAGTCACACGAAAGCCTATAGCAGTCCCGGTTCAGTAGTTTAGCTGAAAATTGGGGTGTTCACGCTAAGTTAATATACAAATACCAAATTCTTTATCTGGATCGCATAACAGTAGTTCGGTGGCGCCACCTTGTGAATGATATAGACTTCTGTTGCAGCCCGAAATCGCCAAAAAATCCATAAAACCCCCTATTTTTCATTTAAGGTCATTCAAGGTCATTGAATTCAGTGCTAATCGAGAGCCAGTGTATGACTTCCTATTAGTGGTTAATAGTAACATAGGCCCCATCTTGCACCGTTACTGGGATACAGTGACTTATTGGCAAAAAATTGCAAATTTTGTGCACCCCCCTCTCATTTAGTGCTTTTGTTCGTGGTGACCCCCTTTGAATTTATGGAAAAGCTTTGCGGTTCCTGAAACTAGAGTCTTCCGGGCAGCCAACAATGAAAATTTGGTAATCCTAGCTTGCACCATTTTTGACTGATCCACCTGTGTGACGGACGGACAGACGAACAGACAGACGGACAGATTGCGATGGCTAAGATGCGCTGAAAGCAGTAGCTGCTTTCGTGCGTAAAAACCGTTATGCATTATGCCTGTTCTTTGTTTTTGTTTTTTTTGTGATTACTGTTGTAGTTGTTAATAATAATTATTCGATAGCATTACGGCATTGCCATTATAATTTGTCAGTGATATTTGCTGAGTCAGAACTTGAGTTGAGCGGCTATAAATGGCAAAAGCCATTTGAAAGTGTGTTCCAGCCTTCAACGCAAAACTCGAATCTTATGTAGAAACCATAGACAAAATTCTCGTAATGTCACGATGTTGTAAATAGATCAAATGCAGAAAAACAAAAGCTTTTGTATTGTTTTGCATATCTTTTCAAAAGCACATTGTGATTTGTTTTATTGTGGCATTATAACGTTGCACAGGCGAGTCAGAGCCAGTGTCTGATAGTGAGTCTATCACACCTTGTTCATCACCTCACGCTGCCACCACACACAAGCAAGGTCAGCAGTCATTCAGTTGATTGATTAATCATTCAGTCAAATATCAGTTGAAAGACACGCAGCAAATGTTAGGAGACAGACTCTACTTCGACAGACGTTATTTCAACAAATGCAATTCTAACTGAAATTCACGTTGACAGACATCATTACGCTTTACATTCTCATTCACCAGGGGGTGACGATTTTATGTGTAATTGAGTACGATTTTGCACTTAATATTAAAATTATGGTTTTCGCTTAGAGTTACGGTTAGGGTTAAGGCTTGGGTTTGGACTAGGGTTAGCGTTTTTCGAACATTCATGTGACAATAAAAATGCATACCTAGACCCCTAAGCCGAATTTTTTTAGAAGTATCAACTTGCTAACAAAAGTTTTCGGCAACTAGCTGGCTAAGCCGAATATTTTTCCAGTGGCGGCAGTTTCAAAAAATTTAGCGGTTACGGCGGTTAGCTGAAAATCGCACTGCCAACTGTAGCAATCTACATTTAATAACCATGTGTGATAACTTAAATTAATAGTCTGCAAATTAACAAAAACTTTTTCGGTGGTGTATGTAGTTAACTGCGCAGGAAATAATTTATTCATTGTAATTATATGAATAAAATAGTTTATAATTTACAGGCACATGCACATTGTTGTTACAGGCTACGGCTATAATGCCTAATGTTCAGATCTGATGCCACGATGTAGAGACGTAAATGAAACATTACCTCAAAAAGTGAAAAAAACTCCAATTTCACGCACACATTGTTCTTACAAATCGTAAGCTAGTTTGGCCATTAGGTGACTTTAAGTAGGTCTAACTTCACTGGTGCTATATGTAAGACTATCTTAGCCCACACTTTAAGTTTAGTACTTTTCTCGTTTCTCAAACCATTTTAGGCTAACAAACAGAAACACGCTACAAAGTTTCTGCTGTCAGTTAGTCGTCGAAGAAATCTATCCATCAGATCACATGAAATAAAATGACCTTAATGCAATCTACCGGTGCTGAATAGCTTTAGAAAACATGTCCGCTGTTTGTAGGTCGAGAAGTTACTTACAGCATTAGGCCCTACATGCGTAGATATGTGCACAGTTCTGCTACATAGCAGGCTTATTATAAAATTCTGTTACAATAAGAAACTCGAAGTATTCATGTATGATTGGACAATCGATTTAGTTTTTTTTAGCTTTTGATACAGGTAGTGTTGAACGTGTACTTAACAGGCACTGATGGCGAGCTGATTCCTTATTAGGCCTTACATCTGAGCGACTTTACTTTGAATGAGAAATATCAATTTTTCCCAAATTTGCTTGTCATCAGACTCATCTCGGATATGTTATTTCAAATGGTAATTAACATAAAAAGCATTGCTGCAATGCACACAGGCAGTTAAACGACTAGTTTGTGTTAGGTAAATTTGACCAAATTTAGCTAGCCAAATTTTTTTCCGGTGGCTATGCGTAAAATCTTATATCGGCTAAGCCAGTTTAGCCAAAAACTTTTTCGGTGGGGGCGGCTAACCAGAAAAATTATTCGGCGATGGCGGTTATAGAGGTGGCTTAGGGGTCCATGCACATCACATGTTAGCATACAGTATAGGTAATAAGTTTAACAGCAGTGCACGTAACTACAAAAATTGCCAATGGTTACCCGTTATGGTCTACTCGGTAGACCTGAGGAGCTAGTTGGTCTGTGAAGCTACGACCAAGGTCACCATTCGCCAGGCTGTCACTATTCCGACATGGCGACTGTCAGAATAGCAGTTGTTGGAATAGAGTATTGTACCTGCAAATGTTTACCTAGTGCATGTGGTTTTTATTGTGCTACTCTTCATTGTGTAATTAAATTATTAAATTTTATATCTTCAAAGCTTTCAGTTAGATGATAAAATAGTGCTTGATTTACTGAAAGTCTTACTCCAGCATTTTTTAACTTTAGACAGAAATCTGGCCAATTTGATTTGCCCATTACACAGTTATCTAGAAGAAGTGAATGTTGACTTGATTATGTTACGTGTTGGCAAATGTTTGCTTGAACTCACAGCAAAGTGTTGTAACATATCTCTACTTGTTGTCAGTTAGAAATGTAATATAATGCTGTAATTTTTGACAGAAAAAGTCGTCCCTGGGATAACAGATGGATTCGAATCTGAGCCTGTGGATACTTCTCTAGTCACTATGGTCCGTTGCTTGCACTACACTTTATATTTCATTATCTGGTTTATTTGTTCAGTCAGTCAGTCGGTTAATCACTCAGTCAATATGTTAGTAGAGTACAACTTAAACAAAATTCTCAAAGGTGCCTGTTACAAGTAGGCAAGATCATGAAGCTCTAAGGCCTGATGTCACATTCTTATAGTTTGTATGTCTTTGTTCTATGTGCATAATATTCTTCTACAACAGCTTTTGGTGGTATGTTAAGAATGCTTTCATGCTGAATACAGATTGATTAGCCTTTGGTGAGGATTTAGATTGTTTTGTGGATTTTTGATCATTTTTCTTTAATATCTCCATTATCTGGTAGGATGAGAATTGATATTTTGCAGTTTATTTCTGCAGTTTATGGAAGGTCTTGATGCCAGTTCTTTGATGTGCAACGTTCGCATTATTTTTGGTTATTCTGTGCTTTTTTGTTATTGAGTTAAGAGCCTAAATGGAATTGATGAACAGGTAGAGAGATGGATTAGTTAATTGGGCAAGGCTTTGCCCAAGGATCAGTTGATTACTGAAGTTGTGCACTCTTTCTAGAGCTGTCTGGTTTTGTGTTTATTTATGTTTTGTTATGTTTTGCATTTATTGTCTGCAGAAAGATGATGTAACCCTGCCCGATGCAGTATTGGAAGAACCTGATACTGGTATATCGTTATAACTTATTAGTTTTATAGTTATACATCACTGGTTTCTGTAGACTGTTGTCATGACAAGTCATAGTGTAATGGCGTTTTGAGTAGACAAACTTTCTGACTGGGTTTTTTTTGACTCTTGGCTTCAGTCATGTACCATTAAAGGAAGATACAATTTTGATTTTGAGTACATATATTCAAAACTTGGCAATGAGCAGCCTCGTTAGTGAGTTATCTTTTACTTACTGATCGGAAGCTTACCTTGCATGGTGGTCATGCCTTACCTCTGCAGCAAATTATTTACTGTAGTTTTAACAGCATTTTTGCCTAGCAGTATGAAATGCAGTGTTTGTTTAGCTTTTAAACCTTTTTGCTTGATGTTGCTTTATGTCTGGTACGATGTTGTTTACCCGCTGCTGCAGTGAGAAGTAATCGCTCAGAAACTGAGTCTGAAGAAGGTCTTGTGATTCACTCTTCACGCCCGGCATCCTGTGTCAATAGCCAGGTGATTTTGGACACTTTTGCAGCAGTGAATGGATGCAGTGGGGAGTCTAGTTGACATAATGTTATTGTTGGTATCTGATTTTGTCTTTGACAAAACTCATATTTTGTAACAGTGACTAATGAGTTTTATGAACTGGTCAGATTAAAACCTTAGCAATTAGTTAGTTGATGAAATTGTTTGTTGAAACTTTAACAACTATTATAAAAAGATAAAGGTTATAATTTGATGAATTTATGGAACTTATTTTTTGCTGCCTGATTTATGTCATTATAATGATAACTGTCGAACAGAAATATGTGAAGAAAATTAAGAAGGATCTTAAATATATGCAGTTAAGAATTTGCTTTTGCATAGCTGTTTTTATTGTGTGGTATTACGAGGGTCGTTCGATAAATAAGTTACAAAATCGTGCCATTCCATTAATTCTTAAAATAAGAAAAATTTAAAGTATACATTTTATAGGAAATTTAATTCAGAACATTCGTGAAAATTCTTTTAATGATGACGTTATTACTGTGACATCATCAATTAATAGGACACAGTTTACTTGTGTATTATTTTCTACGCCAGTAATCTATCATAACTCGCGAATGTCATAGGAGCGAGGAAAAACGAATAAACTGAACAAGTTAATGTCTCATCTTTAAATGTTAAACATTATCGTTTCTTTTCTCAACGTATCATCTGACTTCATTCAAACATTTTGTCCCATCTGTCACCAAGCTTTTGAATTCCCGATGCAAAGAATGATGTTGGCTGCTGTCCAAGCCACTGAAGAACGACTAATTGCACCTCGGTACCTGATGCAAATTTCTGTCCAACTAACATTTTCTACCAAAAAGCGTGTGCTGTTGGCTTCATGAAACACGTATCTCCATATACTGGATGCATCTCAAAGTGAATCAGATTTGCATGAAGTTTTTTGCCCACAAAAAGACAATAATGGCACACTGTTCGTTACGGGGCGATTTTAATGGTAACGTCGCTGGATTTAATATTTATAAATGACATCACAGTGACGTCATTGTAATAAAACTCACAGCAAGTACTCAGAATTAAATTCCCTACAAAACGTATATTTCAATTTTTTTCTTATTTTAAAAATTAATGAAATGGCGTCATTTTGTAACTTATTTATTGAACGACCCTCGTACTACCTAGTGATTGCAATCCCAGGATTGAATTCTCAATCCCGGGATTCGGGATTGAGAAATTTGTGATCCCGGGATCCCGTTTCAGGATTAGGCTTACAGAATGGTCGCTGTTTTGGTATCCATGGTATCCAAATATTTTATTCACTAAAGGGCTAGAATTGTTATTTGTATCATTTGACACTCAAAAAATACATCATTTGACGAATTTTTGTAGTCCCGTAATTCCGGGATTGAGACGCGGCCAATCCCGGGATTCGGGATTGGCGCAAACGGCCGGGATCCCGGGATTTGGGATCCTGGGATTGCAAACACTAGTACTACCACGTAGATGAGAGTGATAGTTTGGCCATGTGTACAGGTGCCTAGTGACATGGTGAAGATCTTGGTGTCACATGTTAGTCTTGTGGATGGTCCAGTATTGCATGACGACTCAGTCCAGATGCTCTTTGTTGACTACAGTTTCCTTGATATTCCAACAGAAGACACTGAGACGCCGTGCTCTGTGAAGAAGCCAACAGCTCCGTACAAGAACATCATGTTCAATTTTTCCAAATGTACGTCAGCTCCATTTCATTTTCTGTTGTTATCAGCTGTGTCTTTTTTACACAATTCTCTTCTTATGCTAGTTATACACTGTGTCTCAAAAAAACTGTGCCACTTTTATTTTTTGAATAACTCCATGAAACATTGGCTGATTTTGTTAACTTTTGGTGTGCAAAAGCATGAAACAACTTGGCATAAGTGAGTGTAGTTTTGGCCACCTCACCGTAATAATGTTGCTGCGCCACTTTGTGAAATTCAGAAGTCGTAGTTTGGCCATTTACAACAATGAATTCATACTGGGTAGCGCGTGTGTTGGCTTAGAAATGAATAGTGACAAGCATGAGTAACAGTTATTATCTCTCAAAAAGTCACACGTCACATCACATCATCTTTATTATAGCATGTGCTCAAAATGGCCTCCTCCAGCATGAACGCAAGCGGTGGACGTTGACGCTGCTCGTCAACAGCATGTTCAATAACTGCTGACCAGAGCAGCTGACCTGCTGTTGATGCATCATTTCACTTCGTCGGCGTATGGTTTTAAAATGAATATGATTAATGTCAAATAAAATACACATTTTCAATGATTTTGAAGTCTCAGTGATTTTCTGATTCGATGCGTGTGCTAGTCAGTATGAATTTTTTGTTGTAAATGGCCAAACTGCGACTTCTGCATTTCACAAGGTAGTGTAGCGGCATTATTGAGGTGAGGTGGCCAAAACTGTAGTCATTTATGTCAAGTTGTTTCTTGATTTTGCATGCCAGAAATTATCAAAATCGACCAATGTTTCATGGAGTTATTCCAAAAATAAAAGTGGCACAGTTTTTGCTGAGACATGGTGTATTTTTATGTGCATAGCTGTAATTTATGTTTTAGCTTTTTAGTTGCTAACGGGATAATAACATGTGCTAACTTGTGAACAATACACTGATGTTTGTCTTAGTGTGAATTTAAAGCTAGTATTCTGAATTTCCAAGTTAGCAGGCTGAAAAAAGATTTAGAATGCTACTGTTATAGTAGGAAGCTAATACTCGAAAATATCTCATACTATAGATTCTGACACAGCAGGAAAAATTTGTTTTTTTTTGCTGCAGTACGTTGCTTGATCGTACTTGTGTTTTGATTTATTTGTTAATTCAAAGCATTGATTGTGCAGTGATTGCTGTGGACGCCAAGGATCATATGCATCGGCGTCAGCTGCTTGCCGGAATGATTGTATCAGACACTAGGTTGGTTACTGTACTTGCATCCAATGCTCATTTTTGTGCAAATAACGCTGAAGTCTACTTCCTGCGTGTTTTTTGATGATAATGATCGTAGAGTATTGTGGTTTCTATTCCATTTGATGACTTACTAGCTAGATGCCATTGTTTTGTTATCACAATATGCTGTTTTATAGTGAACTTGTCTGTAGTGGCTTTTTCATTGCTGTAATGGATAATATTGGTTTTGTTATTATACTGGCTATTACAGGGCATTTTGTTCTGACTCAGAAATGTAATGATTATGTTATAGCATGCTTGGGTTGCTGAAAGTGCTGACATCCTTTGGGGTGGGTGGACAGGTTATTAATTTATTACAACTGCTCGGCACTGAGGCAGCCCAATGCGCACGAGTGCTGATGTCAGAATCAGAGAATTTTCCTCTTTGCTCTTTATTAACTGCGATGCTGCAGCACATAAGAAACTTTTGATGCATCCATGCTGTATAAATTATATTGTGTATTGATATGTATTGAGTTAATATGTTGTGTGGGCATGCAGGCTGCGCTTCACTCTTGTCAGTGAACCAATGGCTGAAGATGATGACGAAGACTGCATTGAAATCGGCTATGCTTACGTTAGCCTCTCAGAAATCCTGCGAACTGGTCGCGACCTTATTGGCGCCGAAATACCAAGTGAGCAGCTGATTACTTCGTTTTGCATTTTTAGTTTATTGGCACATGGATTCCAGGATTTATACTTGGAATTTCGAAACCTTCTTTGTAGTGCTGCAGAAATTGCTGATTGCTCACGCGATTGGTCATTGAACATTGTTAGTGAATAGTGATTAATAAATTTTTAACTGTTATATTTTTCAGTTGTCAGATTGTCACTGAGAAAACAATTCTAGGATAGATACGATGACAAACATTTGAAAAATTATCACTTTTTTGGAGAATGTAAACATTTTAGTCTGTCTATAAGACTGGTTATGTCTCAGAGCATTTGTGACACAGTCACGCGGTTACTAGTTGAATAACTTACAAACAAAAGTTAATTCTTACCAACAAAAATGTATCAATAAACTTTAAATTGTTTTTCAGTGATGCATTTTTTTGTGCATTCTTCTGTGAGAGAAAACTGAATCATTTGCAGCTGTGATGACGGCGCAAAAACACAACGACGTGTTGAGCATGTGATGACGCGGGTGATGTGGTGCATGTGTTTGTGTTAGTCTGCAGTGTGAATGATGAGACGGAGCAGATTGGAGTCCTCGGAGTCAGTGTCGAATGTCTGCAAGCACTCGAGACCATCAATAGAGAACTCTAGGCTGCTTTTCCCGTCAACTCAACACGTTCCTGCTTGCCTCTGTTGAATAAACTCATAGGCTGTAACAGTTACCTAGTAAGCTATGTAAAGTTTATCTGCTAATTTCTTGACTTTCTGGCAATCGCTGTAACAGGAAGTCTGACAACGTGATGCAAGTGTTTAAACGTGACGCAGCAGCAAATCCACAGCAACAGAGCAAAACAAGGTGATCGATTGAGAAAACAACAGACTGGTGCATTGAGGAATCAATACATATCAGAAAAGAATTAGGCAGTTAGATGAGGTCCTTTTATTTTTTTCATATCTATGAAATATTATTTGCCTTGTTAAGTAAGTAAGTAGATGATTTAAGTGGCGCTTAACTGTTAGCCACAATGCGCCGCGCTCTCAACGCCAGAACAAAAATGTCTTCAGCAACCATTTAAACTGTTCAAAGCTAATGTCAGTTTGTCCTAGATGAGCCGGAAGCTTGTTCTACAGAAATCGTTTTGAGGATGGCAGCAGCAGTTGCTAAAACGTAAAAAACTAGTTAATAAAGGCTGTAACATGAAGTAATAGTATTTTTGCATACTAGCTTAGTGTCACTGTCTTTCAGGCTGACAGCCACAAGTTAGCCCTGTTAGATAGTTCTGTTAATAGCACCACCGTAATCTCAGTTTGTGCAAAAGTACAGTGTATACTATTTAGCTTGCAGAAAAGAAAAGGATGAAAAATGAACAGAATAGAGCGATCGTTTGACAAGCGTGAGTTTTAGTATCCATAAAGGCAGTTGAGAGGATAGCCGTAGTCTGTGTATGTTGAGAAGCTGCGTTTGAAGCCTGGAGTGAAAAGTAGTAAGATATCTTCGTGTCTAGTCTCTAACGCTAAGCTGTCAGACATTTTGCTTATGACGTACATGTACCATTTGTGGGTTTTGCTATACGTGTATATGCTTTGTTTTTAGTCACGTGTCTATCGTTTTGATGACAGAATTTTGATTTTGTATAATGTGAGAATGTTGTAATTTTTGTAAGTCAAGTGCTTGTCATAGTTAGTTTACGTGACAACGGTGACATTTTAGAATGATGTCCTGCACGTCACTGTATATATTTATTGTTGTTATACAGTTGTTAAATAAATGGTTTAATAAAAATCTTTTACTGCAGTGGTAGGCAAGTACAATTACAAAGAAATATGCCGTCGTCTTGGATGTGACAAAGTGGCAGCTTTATTTTCCAATGTAAAATAAAGTGCATTTGTTTTTTTTGGTATTTTGTCGACCTACAAACGAGTAGAAATTGACAGTGCTGTTGAAAAAATGCTCAACGATAAAATGTGCATTTTTCTAATATACCTCATTTTCTACAAACAGTGGTGACACATATAGTTATTGTTATTTATCATTGACTAGTTACAGTGACGGATGCAGGGAATAGGTGGGCGGAATGGTAGGAGGTGAAGTCTGTGGAGGTGGCTGTGCATGCCCCTTTCCATAATTTTTTAAAATGTTATGCAGAAATAATGCATTTTTGTGCTAAATTTATACTTTGTTATAAAATGCCTCCAGTCAATAATGGTGGTCGCCCCCCTCTCCGCGCCCCTTCTCCACCCACCCTGAATCCACCGTTGACCATAATTAGTCGTAAGTGCAGAAGGCTAACTTTTTTAAACATAAGTTCACACAGTGAGACCGAAGTAGAGAATAAACTTGGCCGCTACTGTCAATTACGCCAGTGGTAGAGAGTATGGCACATTGCCCCCCTTATAGGCTTATACGACTCTGGTGGTGGATGTCTCGTTTGCAGCGCTCGTTACTAGGCCATCGGTGTAGTCTGTGGTCTGCGGTGCACAATAATGGGTTAGGAGTAGGCCTAGTTCGTAACCTTGCGCGCTGGCTTGCTGACGGTCCTTGAGACACAACAGTGTGGTGCTCGCTGTCTATCATACGGCTCTGTTATGAATGACGGTAATAATAATGACGCGGCAACTATTTCACCAATGTAGGCCTACATGACCGGTCGTAAAATATAATATACTAGTATAACGTCACATGGTTCGTTTAACGTGCGGGTAGTAAATAGTATTGTAGGCCTACAGTGAACGATTCTTTCCAACGGGCCCGAACAATCAATATTTGGCGCTTTACATTGGATAATCCCACAAATACAGCCATAACCGCGTGTATCATGCATTTGGCAAAAACTGCAGAGTCTCGAGCAGTGTTCTTGATGGTAAGTGCAAATAACAATTTTTAAAAAAACTGGTAGCTCAAGCTATTAGCCTATTCCCAATAGTTGCGATTTGTCAACTGTTTGTGAGATGAATATAGATTAATATGATCCTATGTATTGAAGTTATATAGCAAAGTATTCACAAAATATACCAGTGAAAGAATTGTCAAAATCTGCTCTCTGTTTGGCAAAATAGATAAAAGTTTGAGACATACTTTTTGGCCCATCCTGTATGTCTCGTCTCTCGTGCTGCATGAGACATTATTGATCAGTAATAGAGCTGTAGCTGCCCAATGAGTTGTCGTTGTAGATCTATTTATCTCGTAACCAACAGTAAAGGCAGCAACAGCAGCAGAACAGACTGTACTGGATGATCGTGATTTGTTTAGGCCTAATAAATATATTATGTTTTTTCCATTACAACAGAGCTAAGAGTATACAAATTACTTTTTTCTGTTTGACGTAGGCCTAAATACACTTTTATCGGCTAAGTCTTGCTTGACGTTGACTGCTTCTGTCAAATTTTCAAGACATCTCTTTCAAAACTTCGAAGTGTGTGTGCATATATTGTGACTAAATCATACATCGGTACGTACGGTTTAGTCACAATATATGGAACACGAGAAAGTAGAAATCATACAGTCACCAAATTTGCAATATTTGTTCACGTTATCTGTGAAAGTAATGTGTGCAAAATTTTGTAGCAAACGGACCACGTTTGACAAATTTATAGTAAAAAACTAAAAATACCGGTGGACCCAAGTTCCCCGACCCGAGCATGGCCGCCGTTGTCCGCGGTTTTTACTTTATAAGAGGTCTATGTTACCAGCTCATATACGACGTTGCACCTGCCAGTAGAATAATTTTTACATTTTATCAGTGCAAATATAAGCCTAGGCAATAATATGGTATCTTTCTCAGTCGACCTGCAGTGCAGTCATGGAAGTTGTGCATGATGGGTTGCTTTGATGTTCAAAATATTGTGACATTACCAATACAGCTTGCAAGCTGTTGTGCGAAATTTGGTGCAAGGATATCACGACAATCGTTGCAGTGAGCGCGCTATCGAGAAGCGGTGAAGCATTGACGAAGGCTATTACAGAGAGAGTTGTAGTGGGCCACGTAAATCAGTAGGCTAATCAGAGCAAGGGGCCAGTCACACTTCGACGACGTTGCCTTTACACCAGCGAATAGGCCTACACGAGACCAATGATCAGTTTTAAAACTATGCTCAGCGGGAGCCGAACAACGCTTAGGAAGTTACGAGGATCTACTGATGTTCGTGCGCTGGTCTTGCTAGACGCTGTATGTACGGTTTGTCCCATGTTAAGTCTGCAGTGTCGTCGATTGTGAAGTTAGTATTTGTGCTTCGTGTGGGCTACACAATCGCAATTCAGGAGCGAATATGTTTTACGCGCGAAAGCATAATGCTGCTTCGCGCGTCTTTGCCATCGTCTGGGCGTCCGTCCGTCTGTCCGTCCGTCTGTCTGTCTGTCTGTCACACTCGTGAGCTGTATCAAAACGGTGCAAGCTAGGATCACGAAATCTTCACTGTAGGCTGCCCCAAGGTCTCTAGTTTATCGTGACAAAATTTCGTGCCACTGGGTGCAGGGGTTCCCCTCGAACGAGGGCGTCGAAGAGGGGTACCCCCCTAAAAAGACGTCATTTTGCCGTTA
>Ga0056128_1007071_pt1 | contig 14154 bp, 7 predicted proteins | sample WorMetLIZISLAND2_FD_71113 | JGI IMG/M metagenome (GOLD analysis project Ga0056128, IMG submission 71113) | Marine gutless worms symbiont microbial communities from Max Planck institute for Marine Microbiology, Germany - Olavius geniculatus... ... | reverse complement strand
ATATTTAACTAACAGCCATATTTTGTCCATATATTTTGAATTAGCATTTCTTCAGCTACATCTGGTAAAAATTTCGTTTAAATTGATCATCATTTGAGTGAATTATGAAAGAAATAAAAAAGGGTGCCCGTTTTTTTGAAACACGTGTAATGTCTTCCAGGCAGCTGACAATGAAGATTTGGTGATCTTAGCTTGCACCGTTTTTGACTAATCCACCCGTGTGACAAACAGACGACAGACAGACAGACAGAATTGCGATGGCTAAGACGCGTTCAAGCAGTAGCTACTTCTGCACATAAAAATTATAATTAAACATAAGACTACATTTATGAACAGTATCATCATAGCAAAGATCATAGATCAGACTCATAACAGGATACATGTTCATAAAATTCCAGGATTTTTCAAAGAAACCAGAATCCTTAAATTCTTAGTCAATAATCTAGGGTATATTTCAAAGCTGTAAAAGACATGGTAAACAGATACACAGCAATTTTGCAAACAAAACTGAAACAAAATCAGCTAAATTCAAAAGCAAAAATTTAATAACAATACAATTACAGCAAAAAAAGACCAAATGCGTATCAGTAAAAGTTAGCACGCTCAAAATGCAGCAAAGATCGAAGTCAGACTTTCAAGAACACTTGACTGCAATTTGCCGTATTTTCCAAAAACCAAACCCATTTTCCATTACTTTCTATGGTCTCAATAATAAGGAACAAATCTCCAGAACTTCCAAATCACAGTAAATTAACATACTAACAACAACAGTGGCAAAACCACTTTAACTTAAACAAACTGGCTTGATAGGGTAATGGTTAGGAAATTGAACTTGCGATAGTGAGGTCCTTGGTTCAACTCACAGTTGGGTCACTATTGTGTGGTTAGTACTTGGACGAATGACTGTCTGCAGACAGGTAAACCATCTCTGAATATAACTAACCAATACCAAGGTCAACTCAGCCTTCATCCCTCTGAGGTAAATACATTGAGTACGGGCCTGTCTGATGGGGTTATGGCCAGGTGCATTCACCCATTTCAGGTAGCAGGTAGAACTGTGCGATCCCGTATGGCAGGTGATACTCCATAGCTCTAAGATGGATTTCATACGAAGAGTCATGCCATTTAACCAAAAAAGTGTGATAAATCAACGAACCTGGTTTTCATCATCTACAACGAGATCCTGATCACTCTTCTCTTCATCATCATCTGTATCCTATACACAACAGCAGCAGCAGCAGCATTAGAGCCAGACAAACAATAAAAATTAATGACAGTAAGTCGACTGATAGTAATAGTAAAACATTTTCAGAAAAACTAAAGACCCAAGGTGCCCACTGTTAATACTCATTACTCAAGTTATTACCGGTATCTTCTGTCAAAATAACATGGCACTCATTTATATGTGACAAATGCAAATAAAGCGCTTACCGAGCCAATTGTTTGCACCGTTCATTTAGTAACTCTGCATCCATTATTTGGAATAGCCTTCCTGCAAATATTTTACTGCGCAACTCAAGACTCTGTTTTAAAAAAACGTTTGAAAATGTTTCTGTTTAATATCGCCCGAATGACTGCCGTCCAGCACCTCTGTAGCTCCACAAAATTTGATTAACTAGTATATAGTATTGTACAGTATGACTGATACGCTAATGAGTATGATGATATAACTCCATTTGACCGAGAATGGTTAAAGAAAAACACATATACACAAACAGTCAGACAAGAGCCACCCACCTTGTCATCGAGCTTGCGTCTCTTGGAGCTAGTTTCAGTGGGTGGCTGTGACAGTTCTGACGAGCGGCTGTGATTACGCTCAGCTCGCTCCAGTATCTTGCGATCTGGAGATGTAGATGTCCGCTATTGGAACACAGCCAAACAAAAAATCAGTCATTTGACTGACAATATACAGGGTATACCTATGCCGTATTAAGCGATACCACCAACCAAATTTTTACATTTCACCAAAATTCTAACTTTTTAATTTACTTACTTACGTTGCACCCGATTTGAGCAAATGAGGTCACTATGACGTCATCGTCATGAACACGTTTACTGATTTTTAAAGTGTTTGCAAAATTGCTCATTAATTTCTATCTACAATGGGTAAAATCTTACGATGACAAACTTCGAAAGCAGACTTTGCATGAACAAGGATTTGGTGCAAAAGCAATCGTTGCGAAATATCCGCGTAAAGGATGGAAGTTAAGACACTGTTAAAAAAATCTGCCAGCGTATCGATCAGAATGGTTCTGCAGTCAGTTAGTAAAACTCGAGATGGACGTGTTGTGAAATGTAAAAATTCGATGGGCGGTCGCGCTTAATACGGCATAACTTTGTCAAAGTTGGAGATAATTGAATAAAATTTTGCAGGTTAGTGTACATCTGAACGGATAATAGGCGTGTAAAATTTTGTTTAAAAATTCTCAGCCGTTTTGGAAAAATCATCAGAAAACCTCAGGGGGGTAAAATTTTTTGGCGCACTCTGTACTTAGCTTTAGCACTAAGTCCCAATCTAGAAAATCTCAAAAATGCACTGAGACAAATAGATGCATTATAACAGTGGTTTCATGTCATCATACTAAAATGTTTTTAACTACACATACATTAACGTAAGCTTCAACACGATAATGTCTTAAATTTCTGTAATCATGAAAATTTCCTTAAAACTCATTACACAATTCATGCACCCTCTATTAATAGCAACATAAAACAAGAAATTTGAGCTAATGCTCATGAGACATGCAAATGCCTATAGCAATTCCAGTTCAGTAGTTTAGCTGAAAATTGGGGTGTTCATGCTAAGTTAATATACAAATATCAAATTCTCTATCTGGATCGCACAGGCCTAATGATAGTTCCGTGGCGCCACCTTGTGAATGATATAAACTTGTGTGGCAGCCCAAAACCGCCAAAAAAAATCCATAAAACTCCCTATTTTGGCGTTCAATGTCATTCAAGGTCATTGAATTCGGCGCCAATCGAGAGCTAGTGTACGACTTCATATTAGTGATTAATAGTAACCTAGGCCCTGTCTTGCACCGTTACTGAAACACAGCAACTTATTGGCCAAAAATCGCAAATTTTGCCCACCTCCCTCTCATTTAGTGCCCTCGTTCATGGTGACCGACTTCAAATGGAAAAGCTTTACGGTTCCTGAAACTAGAGTCTTCCAGGCAGCCGAAGGTAAAGATTTGGTGATCCTATCTTCCACCATTTTTGACTGAACCACCCGTGTGATGGACAGACAGACAGACGGACGGACGGACAGACAGAATTGCGATGGCTAAAATGTGCTGAAAGCAGTAGATGCTTTCACGCATAAAAAAAGTTCTTCCCAGGCTTTAAGACCAATAGGACAGCGCTGATCTCTGTTTCTTTAGCTTCCGCCAGAAACCAGCTTACATTGCAAGACAACAGATACCAGGCATCGTGTGGTGTACTGGTACCGGTACATTTTCCAAAGTTTTCTGGTTCTCTTTGCACTTACCCGTGTAAAGACAGCTGGCTGATTTAACCTGGGTGGCTTCTTGCATAGTGAGATAGTTTTCCAGTCTGCGGATAATCAGCCATCTAAGTATTAATTGAGCCTGGCATTGACTAACTTTGTTAATGTGACAAACGACATTACCAACTAAGTCAAACCACCACCATAACGTCAAGCAAACAAAAACTAACAACCACTGCTGCTCCTTCTGATATGACAATGACAATGCTCAGATGGCAGTTGTAATCCGAAAACATTACTAGCAAAAAAAAATAAACTATCAGTCTAGCATAATTAGAAACCAAGCTGATTACAGAAACACAGGTATTAAATATGAAAATGATGTGATAAAAACTACACTTACTTGTCTGTCTTCTGCTTCATCAAGTTATCATGAAGTAGACATCATCGAAGTAACATACAACATCACAAAAATTTCACTACATGTCAGAAAACATCTTTTTAAAATACAGTGATGTGCGACATTGTTGAAAATAGCAGACATTTCGTCAATAGTCTTCAAACTCTAAATTTCAACTCCTGTACAGAATTTGAGTAATTTCGTACAAATTAAGGGGCCTTTCTGTTGCAGCACTAACTGCAAGAAACTCACTGCCAGATAATGACATTCGCTACACTACTGGCAATGGATCATTTGAACCTAAGCCCAACGTTTCAAGCTAACTATAAGATCTCAAATAATCTCTTCTGTTTTAAGCACATTTTAGTGAGCTCCTGCGACATGTTACTGTACAATAACTTATTTTATTTATTTATTTCATTTAATGACAAAGGGCCACAGCCACTAACATGCCACAATAAAATAACACTATACATCAATGAATGTCACTGATAGCACAATACAACAATAGGTCTACTAGAACAAATAAACTGCAATAACTAGCCAAGAATGTGGAAGTAATAGATCGTTTGAAACTATTTAAATTAGAAAAGTCAGTATTGTCAGCTGGCAAGTTATTCCATATTCTTTCTGTACAGTAAGTGAAAAAGTTATGTCTGGTGTTGTATCTGGTAGGAATAGTTTATATTTATGTCCACGATGTCTATAGTCAGTACGTAGTTTAAAAAATTCATTTAGTCAATCCAAATACTAGTTTGTAAGCAAATATCAAGTCCACGAAGTCGGCGAAGTTCCAAACTTTATTGCAACTAGCTAAAAATAACTCAGCAGCATGAGTTTCTGCCTATACTGCAATGGAGCGCAGGATTTTCATGGGTCAGATGTACACGCTATCACCCTACCAATGGACTTCAAAGTGTGACAAATATAAAATGTCTCATGTGAAAAAGGCAACAGCGATTTAACAGTTGGAAGTAACTTCATGCAAAACATCCAGCTCTGTAGCCCTTTGCAAATGACCTTTGAACTTACCCCATAACCTACTCAGTACATCTTCATCCGACCAAGCACAAGCAACAAAGATTTTGCAAATCAATGAATAACCTTAGCAAAGGCATAACAAAAGACGCAGTCGGCAAACAGCTAGCGACGAACCTTTTTCGTCTTTGATGGCGTGGAAGTGAGACGAGCTGGGAGTGATGAGACTGGAAGGAGCCCCGGCTACGGCAGCGAGACCCAAGAGGCCAGCTGCTCCACTCACACTGCCACTGCCCGCCAGGCTTGATGGATACGGAGGCATTGGTATCGACGGCACTAGTGACGCAGCTGCTGCTGCTGCTGCTGCTGCATGAGGCAGATGCTGCGCCTGCATCTGTACCCACATACGTACAAATATGTAAAAATGTAATAATAACTAGAAGCAAACAAAGCACTCCAAAATCTGCTGAAGATGTTGCAGCCAGGTCACAACAAAGTGTAGGTTTACACGCTATCTTCTGATGGTACAGAATCACAGATGATGTAAAAAGAAGTCCAGAAAAACATCCTTACGACCACCAGAATCTAATCCCTTCCTTCCAGAGCCATGCCTAAACTATCCAAACGAGTTTCCATGATTTTTCAGGATCTGTGTGCACCCTGTTTCACCATTAACACCATTACCACGACCACCATCAATGCCCATCATTCATCACCGTCATAAACTCAGAGTATGTAGAGTACACAGTGCAGTACAGACCTTGAGGTGGTTCAGCCACTCCGCCTGAGCGTTCATGTACATCTGCCTAACATCTGAGTTCTGCACAACAACAAATGCTTGTAAATGATAAGAAAAACCTACTTCTGCACAGTGCCAACATATTATGCAGCCATTCGCCTACACTACAGCTGCACTTGCCTAACCCTAATCCTTGACCTTATCAACTATAAATTTTACTGACTACTCATGCCCCAGAAACACTCACACCAATTTTGGTTTTTCTACCCATTTTGTTTTCAATTTAGAAGCCTGCAGAGAGGCTGCATAAACCAAAAACACAGCCATGACATTGCAATAGTCAAGACAGAGAATACAAACCACCAGTCACTGCTAGAACTGCTTGGTTACCAACAACAGTGCAAGAGATGCAATAAGTTCCGCACGAGTGTCGCCATTTCACTACTGTGTTTCAGTTGTTGTACACTGCACAACTGGCTGAAAACTTGATAGGATAATAAAACATTAAACTCCTATTTCACTAAGTACCAGACTACACAGTATTATCCAAAAAGCTACTAAGTTTGGCCAGAGTTGAGTGCGTGGTCCCCATTGCAACTTTCCACGTACATAAATCAGTCATATACTATAGTAACCATGCGATGTCCACAACAAAGAAATGGAGACATCCAGAGCGAATACGTACCTTCAGTTGACTCAGCCAATCACTCTGCGCATACATCTGCTTCAGGTCTGAATTCTAACAGACAAATACACAGACATCAGTGCACATACCACAGCACTACACCCAAGTACTACAAGCCGGTCACAGACACGGAGACAACACTATACGATGCATACTAGAAAATTTGTACAGAGCCATTCTACAGTTACACAAATAGATACAAAAATACAAGAAAATAGAAACGAGCAAATCGATTAGCAAATTAGAAATGCTGCAAAACATCTGTGCCAATTTTTCGCAACATTCTAGCACCTCAAACACACATTCAAGATATAATGCGTTACACATAAAAATAAGCATCTGCAAAATGTTTTACTTTACATCTTACCTTACTCAGCGAGACCACCAGCTGAAAGTAAGTATCTACATTATTTGATATTTTGGCACAGTGCAGATAACAGATTGTTCCAAGCAGACAGTACAGACATAGCTTCCAAAAGTGGTTTGTGTCCCAACTGCAGTAGAGGCTATAAAAAACCTATCTGAGCAAGAACTAAACAAAGAAGACATTAAACGACGGTAAAAGAGTATAAGAAAGACAAGTCTCAAATGAATGAATAATAACAAACCACTGAGCTATGCAAGGGAAAGATGGTATCAGATATAGTCACATTATAGTGAGTGTTTTAATTACCCCAATGATAGCATTTAGCTCCTGCATCGTCACCTGCTTGGCTCTCTCTACAGCTGCAGCAACCTGCTGCTGATGCTAAACATTAAACAAACACAATGATTCATATGCACATAATTTATACAACCAGACAGAGAGAAAGAGAAACACAAGAATAAAGACATATTGAGACTGCAGAATCTTATGACTATGCCCTGACTCTTTGCACTAGTCAGCAGCAGGAGAGGGCAAAGACCTTGCAGATCAAGACCAAGATGAATAACTCTCTGAGACCAAGAAGTTAGTACATCTCAAAACAATCTCAAAACCGAGATAATGAGACAGAGACACGGACATCCCTGGCCAACACTGTTGTGGTTGGCCACCGTCATGCATAACTAACAGTATGATAATGACACTCCCAAGTGGTAGTCACCAGTACCACTAGTTGTCCCTACCTCTCACTGGGAGATGGCCAGGTTGAGTTGACTAAATAGCTTGGTTGAATTACTGTTTCAGCCATAAATCACGGCTGCTAACTAATCAGTTTACTGACAACTGCTAGAATCAGACAGAATAAATGAGACAGTTCATCACCTCAATTGAGAGAAATGGAATAATCTGTGCACAGATGGCATTCAGTCTCTTGGCTATTTCAGTCTGTCAACATCCAATGCACACATATTATACACAGTTACTGTCACCAATTTATCACACTAGATCAATTTAAATAACATTAACACAACTTTGCTCGTTCATTGCAAAGCACACTTCACTGCTGTACCATAAAAAATCTTAGAGAAACTGACTGCTAGTTATCTGGGAAGCTAGTCAACAGACACATTCCACAAGTCATAACTTATGCCACAAATCATCACTATCGTATCAGCACTTTTTTGACATCATTTGTAATCTATTTCTGCATTACTAAAATTGCATTCTATTATTATCATATTATCAATATTATTCATCATCAATTCCAATCATCCAAAAATCATCATCATCATCAATCAGCCAAGAGTAACAGAGACTTACAAAGAAATGAACAAACCTGTTTGTGCATCTCAACGTTCAGACCGTAGGACATTTCATAGTACTGCATCAGCAACAAACAAACAAACAACATTATTAATGCTCATGTGTGTGCCAGTCAAATTCCAACTCTTGTTCTAGACGTTAAAGGTTCTATGCAGTGACTTTTTTCTTTGCACTGTTTTAATGTAGTAGTTGAATGTGAATGATAACTGAAATATACACCGTGCCCCAAAATTAGCTCCCCCCCTGTTTCAAACATGCCTAATTCAGTTTGTAGTTCATGGATTTCAACGACATATCATACACTGCACTATCTTAACATTACTTACGGTCATGCTGATTTCGACATACGCGCTTTATCGTGTGTGCTCAGCTCAGCGTAAGGTCATTATGACGTCAGAGTTTGTTTACATTAAGCTTACGTTCAATACACTGTTATTGACAAAGGGATCAAGTGGCAGCGTACCTGCTTTAAACTAAGAGCATATGTCGAAGCCAAAAGTGGCCACTTTGGGCTAAAACACCAAACACTATCAGAATGATTGTCTCCATGACTACTTCAAATGTTGTAAAAATCTGTCAGGTATTAATGACTTTACACTAACTTATCTGTAGGGAAAGCCGATAATTTTGGGACATGATGTAGATGCATGAAAATCTGTATAAATTTCATTAAAAAAAATTTGAAATAATAGTATTTTCCATTATTTTTAGCATCGGTACCAGCGACGTCATCAGTTTGTGTGTACTGTATGCAAACAATAGTTAGGATTTACACAATTCTGACACGATAGCTTAAGCTTTGAACTTTTAAAAATCATATTCTAACTTTATTTAGCAATTTCCGACTTAGATGTTCGGTTACAGTCAGCGAAGGATGATGATTTCGATGTTGATGATAGTAATGTTCATCACTGGTGACGTCAATGGTACCGTCAACTGGTTCCCCGTATAATTTCGATTAGAAAATGTTTAAACATAAAAAATCTTCACTTTCTAAACTTCAAAAATTATTTTAATCATATAATTAGGTATTCTCTGACATATAGCATTTGAAAATAGCCCGTGTTTGAAAAGTTCAAAAATTGCTGCATAGCACCTTCAAAGCCACTGCCAAGTTTACAGGCAAGATGCACGCAGAACACCCTTCATTCTGACAACACCTTAACCAAGCCTGACAACTACTGCATTATACACAATGATTTGATCTGTTGACTGAAAGTAAACAATGCTCATTAGTGGACCCAGCAGTAGCTTGCACTACTAATGCCACTTTAAAATATCCCCGACTGAATGAACAATTGATTGATTGATGAATGGGAGATTTTGTACAATAATAACACAAGCTGTGAAAACGTTGCACTTACCAAATGCCAAACACCAATAATTGTAACTAGTGAAATTCTGACTTGTCAGAGAACAGGGTATGTGACAGAGATAAATACCAACCATAACGTAGTGTCTCTGCATCTCGGTCTTCTCCTGAGCCAATTTTTCACACTCCATCTTCAGACTACAGCATCAAACCAGACACAACATACATCAGGGATGGATTCGAGGCCAGCATTTTCAAGGACAAGACCAGAGATCCTCCACGGTCAGGGCTGAGGCCAAAGCCAGTAGTCTTCAAAGGCAAGGACAAAACCAAATCTGGGCAAACTTGGCTTTCAAGGCCAAGGTCAATCCACTAAGTAAGTAAATAAAGTAAGCATAACTGATAACTTTATACCACACATCAAACTTAATCTTATTATTCAAACCTAAGAATGCTCAAACATAGTTTCAACGTTTCAGACTAGTTACTTCAGGAATAGTTGTAACAGTCAAAACAGAACAAGTCAGCAACATAGTTTCAGTGTTACATCAAGACCAGTGACAAGGGGGTCAAGGCATCGAAGCCAAGGCCAAGGCCTCGACTTTTTGTCCTCAAGCTGCCCTCGAGGTCAAGACCAGTCCTTGAGAACCTCATCCTTGCTGATCATCATCAGTCCAACGTGAACAACCTTCACTTTGTGCAGATGTATGTCATGTACACAACAGTCATGTCAGCCACACCCATACAGCTGACTGGCATGAGCAAATGACATGGCGGCACACTGTGCAATTATCCACTGCTCTTGCGGGCAAATCACTGGACCCACAGTGAACCATGCATACATATCATTCCAATCTTGCTTGGTGTTCTGCCAATCCAGCCACTGGCTGCCATATGCAATAAACTGTATTATTATAATCCATGGCCCCGGATGATGTATTAAAACTCACTTCCTATCCCACTGAGGGTAGGAGGCTGAGTTGACCTGAGCAAACAGTAGAAACTTACAAGTCTAACCATTTGCATCATCACTGTCATCATCATCAGCTGCAACAGCAATTTTCAGTGTTAACACATTAGACTATACTGCATTGACTACCAGTAGTACAAAAGCAGAGCAAAAAACTGTGAACGGTAACGAAACAAGTTCGGCAACTGGTAACCTGTGATACTGAGCTTGTAGGAAGCTGAACTCTTCCTTAATACGATCACATGACTCGGCAATGGTGAACTTGATTGGCTGACCTGGCTGATGCGGAGCCTATACAGCATCGCAGTATTTTTGTTGTTGCAAATGTGTTATCAATCAATCAGCATTCAAATAACATCTGCTATGTATAATCACCTTAATCTACTATTTATTATTCACAACTAGTATCTATGAACACAAAGCATTTCTACTACAATATGTTCAGACTTGCAATCAACATGCAGTGCGTTCAAACACAGCTCAGGCTCTAAGCCTACAAACATTTCAGTGTAGGGACGCATCACATTAGTGCCAATGAGTACTAGTGCCAGTGTTATCTAGTGCTGAAGCAGCCCTGCCAAGTGTCACATATCCCTCGTCTCGCGCATTTTTATTTTTTAGAGCTGTCAAATTAAAGCATTAATTAACATGTTAATGCGTTAATAAATTAACGCACGTTAAAAAATTAATGCGCATTAAAAAATTAACGCACATACGTAAATTTATATTAATTGACTAAATTCTGTGAAGCAAAAGTTCCAATACTTCGTTAAACTGTGGTTATTTGACAATCGAATGAATTCAAGTAGTTAAACTGTAGTTGCCATTCCATCAATACTGTGAATAAATAATCATTCCGATGACAGGTTAATAGATTTTTATGCTAGCTATGATGTCGGTTATTGTTGATGATACGTTTAAAATGTGTTAACTTTCTATATTCTACAGGTGGGGCCCCCAAACGTCGTGGGGCCCGGGGTAACTTATCCCTCTAGTCTCCTTCTCGATGGGCCTGGATGTGTTAATAACGCGTTAATTAATGCGTTAAAAAAATTAATGCAGTGCGTTAATGCGTTAACAAAATTAACGCTTCGACAGCTCTATTATTTTTCTGTCTATTATACATAGCTTTGTACTTCAGTAGTGGTCAATGCAAAATAATTTGTATAAATTACTAACACCAACTCAAAGCAACAAAAAAACTGTTTTCATTCTTAAGTGCAATTTCGATGCTAAAATGCACAAAAATGTCTTGGTTGCCAGAACTCCACACCAGACCCCGCTGGAGAGCTTAAGTATGTGCCCTGATTCTTTTTATGCGCCCTGATTCTTTCTGAGACTTTGGCGTTTTATAAATCATTTACTTACTTACTTTGCAAAACTCTAGCTAAATTTTCAACAAAGAAATGAGGGACGAAAACAAAACGAAACTAGAAATATGGGGCAGAGCCCAACGTGAGGCCGCCCGGCGCCGTAAGTCCAATTAAGGGACAGTTAAGAAGTTGAAATTTTGGATGCAGCAAAGTCACGTGGCCCCAACACTACTGCATTATAGCCTAATATACATGTAATTATAGCCTAATATACATGTATAGCAAGCGCAATGTTAAACTTGGGTGGTTCGAATGAGACAACAGAACTTTGTTGTATGTAAACCCAAGCTCACAAATTTTTTGTGTTCGACGTGGAATCGATCATAGTTGTAAATGCCATTTTTCTTTTATCTATATGTCTATCCGTTCTCGAGATATATGCAATCAAAGTCTAAAGTTCTCCAAAAACGCGCGAACTGTCGATGTTGGGTAGGTCGAAACATTGAGGAAACACAACTTTGAGGATAGCGAAACAAAGTCCACCAATTTTTCTGCATTTAACGTGCAATCGATAGTAGCCTAGTTGAAAATGCCGTTAACCGCTTGTCGATATCTTTATTCGTTCCAGAGATATTCGCGGCCAAAGTCAAAAGTTGTCCAAAAAACGCGCGCACTGTCAATTTTGGGTAGGTCAAAATGAGCAAATAGTTACATACCGGTACCGTACGTTATTAGACGCAGACGCACCTAGATGCACAAGACACCAGACGCATTTTACCCACACCCAAGGAAAAAGGGAGTAAAAGACCAGAAAAAATTAGGGGAAGAAAAGAAGGGCCAAGGGTGGGGAAGGGGACTGGACTTGATCTCACGCACTTCAGACTATGCTATGCTCAGACCCATCAAGAGGGTGGGGTAGGGAAGGTAAGCTACCCCAGGTCCCACGACGTTTGGGGGGCCCCATCGTCGCTCAAAAATATGAAGTACACCAGAATGCACCATTTTATAAAGAAAAATTCAAAATTTTTCTCCCCGAAGAGGCCCCGTGAGATTGTTTGGGGGGCCCGCAAGAATGTTGCCCCAGGCCCTGCTTTTGCTCTCGATGGGCCTGCTATGCTGAAGTATCTGTGGACATCTAGCTCTGACATGCACCTGACACTACGCCATAAAATTTGGTACCTGTGACAAACAGTGAAAGTAACGACAGATTATGTAAGTGATCGAGGCGGTCTACTATCTCTGAATTAAGGACAAAAATTGTACGATAAATATGGGATGAGGCAGCCATTCCCTTCAGCGATCCCACCATTTTCACACTAGCCTATGTTCACTTTTGGAGTAACTGGACAGTATTTAATGGGGTGGGGGAAACCTTCGGCCGGCCCCCTAAGCATCCTAGGTAGCCTACGACACTGCGGCTTCCACACTCAAAGTGAAACTTATCTGCAGCTATCACTGACCGGTATTCTGTTCGGATACATAATGAGCACTGATAGATGAGTGACTTATAAGTTCAGGTCAAACGGCAACTAGCATCTTCAGTATTCGATCGCGCTGGAGTCAATATCCACCAGCAAACGTCTGAAAAGTTAAAAATTCACAATGTACATCTGACAAAGATAGAGTTTTCCGTTAATCCCGGTGGATTTTCGCTTCAGCACTGCACTGAAAATCGTAAAATCGCATAAAAGTGCAAAAACAAAACATAACCACAACGTCGAACATCAAACACGCGAACCGACTGAGCGCACGATCATTCAAAGGAGACGGGATGATTGACAGCTAGTGGGTGGAGCTTAATTATCCAAAATTGTTCTGTCCAATAGCGCCCAGAATTTTTGCATAATGTATGCGACAGTCGGCTCGACCCACGTCGGTGACTCCATCGTGCCGACGCGACAAGTTCCGGCCAAAATAATAGACAACAAGAAATGCTCATGACTTTCATGAGACGCACGAGAGCCTATAGCAGTTCCTGTTCGCAGGTAATCTTGGTCTATTTCCATTCATTTCGTCGCAATTCATTCTTTTGCTGCCAAAAATCGCCAAAAATCACTAAAAATCCCTATTTTTAGGGCTCAAGGTCAATCAAGGTCATCAATGTTGACAATCCTAAAAAAAACTCGTCGCCAGTGCTTGTTATGATAAGCAGCATGTGTGTGCCTATCTGCAACCATTTTCACGCTAGACAAGCCAACAGCAGATAAATAACCACTTTTTAAAGGGGTACACCTCTTTGACACCCGCGTGTGCAGGCCTCTCCTTGAACTTAGAGGGTTTGGACTTGAATTGCTAAAATCTACATTCAATGCTAAAAATTTCATACGCAGGTCGTCTTGGTTTATCTTCAGCCATTTCGGCGCAATTCACTCTTGAAATGCGTGTCGCAGCCCTAAATCGCGAAAAATTCACGAAAACCCCCTATTTTGAGGGTTCAAGGTCATTTAAGGTCATCGACGTTAACATTCCTAAGAAGCTCGTCGCCAGTGCTTGCTGTAAGTGGCGGATTCAGGAGGAAGGGGGCGGGGGCGGCCGCGCCCCTATCGACCGCATGCATCTAAAATCGTACGAAAAATTAATTTGCACATATGTTATTTTTGCATCAAATTTTCAAAAATTTTC
>Ga0056128_1007070_pt1 | contig 14155 bp, 10 predicted proteins | sample WorMetLIZISLAND2_FD_71113 | JGI IMG/M metagenome (GOLD analysis project Ga0056128, IMG submission 71113) | Marine gutless worms symbiont microbial communities from Max Planck institute for Marine Microbiology, Germany - Olavius geniculatus... ... | reverse complement strand
TGGCCAAACAGCGACTTCTGCATTTCACACGGTAGTGTAGCGACAACGTTAAGGTGAGGTGGCCAAAACTACAGACCTTTGCGTCAAGTTTTTTCTTAATGTCGCATGCCAAAAATTATTAAAATCAGCCAATGTTTCACGGAGCTATTGAAAAAATAATAGTGGCAAGTTTATGTGGACCAAGGTACATTGAAGGTAATTCTGTTTTTCAATAGTTCACTTGGCAGCGGCAAAACAAAGAATAATTAATTGCTGTATTTAAACACTGACTTAAGTCGAGTAAAGAATTTCTTTCGAAACATTTTGCTGAAAATCGCTTGACTCTGTGATGTACGGTTGCAAAATTATGGTGCCATAAACTTTGTGCCGTTTTTTTGGACCACCCTGTATATATGACATTCGATATAAAGGTTAGTCCTGTCTTGGAAAAACTTTAGACCAATTTTAGTTTTCCTACGTTTTTGTGTCGTCGACTTTGGAGCTCGTATAGGCAGGCGACGGACAGACAGGCGGCAGACAGACCACTGGTAATTAAGGTCCGTAATGCAGCCAATTAGAACAGCCGCATAATAAAGTCTCAATGAGCCGAATTTTTAGACACACTGTAGTCGCGCACGCATTTCCTATTAGTGCCAAAAACGATGATTTTGGATGAACTTAAACAACCAAATAACCAATACACATCTAGGCCTAGTTTCAAAATACGTTTATGAAGGCCTACCACAATAACAATCTGAATCAAGCTGCTCCCACGCCGTCAAAGACAAAATAACGTAGTTTATGAACTTCATAGTTTTTCGGTATGCATTATTTATCACCAGAATTCAAAAATGCATACCGACAAAAGACAAAGGTCTGTTGGCTTATTCCGTGTTTGCAATTACTGATATTATGACTCGCATTTGAAGCTACAATTAGGACAGTTTAATTACGTGGTTCATAATATCAGGTTTGCAAATTATAACATGGATGCAAAAACCTTTAAACACAGCTCTTTCAACTCTCTCACAGCTATGAAGGAGCCTGGGGATGACCTACATTTATTAGACCCACGTTTAGTTCTCAATATTGGAATAAGCACGTTATCATGAATATGCGTTGTATTTCTTTTAAATTGATCACTTCAGAACTCAGACACCTTATAAAAATATCTTCGACCAATATGGACACAAAATTAAAGACAACAGGAATTCACAACAAAAATCGCGTGTATAGTTTTTATTCGGTAACAAAATGTAAGACAGCGAATATCGCTATTAAATTTATCATGCATTTGACAGCAGAAATTTAAGAAAAACCACAGAGAGAACTCCAAAATGATGTGGCGTTAATTTTGTGGTTCACTGACGACAGTGATAGAAAATGGCGGCCGTCTCAACTAGATCAAGGACAATATCCGTATACCGAAAAATGTTTAAAAACCGGGAAAAAACTTACCAGATAATCAGCAAACGCGACGAATAAACAGTACGTGATGTTAAATCCGCTCATGAAACGAGGCTGCAACGAAAACAAGAAAAAGAGAAGTCAAAATATCCGAGAGAGAAATTTCGTGCGCAACTCAACGCGATCGCGGATGTACGCTAGCTCTACTCCCTGCAGCTTATTGTGAATGTTGTGATGCTAATGCTCAGCTGCAGCAACTGCGAGTCAGATTCATTGGAGGGCGTGGATCATCGTTTTGCTCCATCTAGCCCATTCAACATTATGAAAATAATCTGCAAAATTTGATTTTGTTCATCCGTGTGGATGTTGCATAGCGGTACGTACCCAAAATCGATAGCAAAAGTATTCGGGAATTGAAAATGTTGAATTTTTTTGTAGCTATAGGCCTAGGCCTAGCTCACCTAATTTTACTTCATTTTTTTCATAAACTTCACGAAAAAAAACTGGCAGCAAAATTTCGACAGACAGAGCGAGTATATAAGCGAAGTATCAAGCCCATCTCACCACTCGTTAAACGGAGCTTTCATCCAACCCATTTTGAGTTCATATAGAGACCTATAGCTTAGGCTGACAATAGTAACCATGTCTCTATCTGCAGCGATTTGACCGCAATTTTAAAATGCAAAGTTTATGCCTGCAGCTATTCACCCACGTGTGCCAAATTATCGTATCGTATCCTAGCGTTCAGTGTAGCGTTCGATATAGCAGCGTCACTATAGCGTGTATGGGACTACAATCACTCTGGGTCTGGGAAATCGCTTTCTTTTCTCGACCGGAAGTCGAACGCTGGCTTTCGGATATGGGCGGTACGGTCGTCACCCTAGCGACAGCTGGGCTTCGTGAAATGACACTGCAGCGGCTGCGTGGAACAGTCTGTCACTATCGCTTTAATGTACTTGTGACACTGCGCCTTTTAAACAGAACTTAAAAATTAACACTACTTCATATAGCCTACTTCAGCGAGCGTTTTTACGCGCGAAAACAGCTACTGCTGTCAGCGCGTCTTAGCCATCGCAATTCTGTCCGTCCGTCCGCCTGTCCGTCCGTCTGTCACACGGGTGGATCAGTCAAAAACGGTGAAAAATAGGATCACCAAATCTTCACCGTCGGCTATCTGTAAGACTTTAGTTTCAGGAACCGTAAAGCTTTTCCATAAATTCGAAAGGGGTCACTCCGAACGAAGGCGCTAAATGAGAGGGGGTGGGCAAAATTTGCGATTTTTGGCCAATAAGTCGCTGTATCTCAGTAACGGTGCGAGATGGGGCCTAGGTTACTATTAATCACTAATAGAAAGTCGTACACTGGCTCTCGATTGGCGCCGAATTCAATGACCTTGAATGACTTAAACGCTAAAATAGGGGGTTTATAGTTTTTTTTGGCGATTTCGGGCTGCGACACAAGTCTATATCATTCAGAAAATGGCGCCACGAAACTGTCGTTATATGCGATCCAGATAAAGTATTTGGTATTTGTATATTTATGTAGCGCGAACACCATAATTTTTAGCTAAACTACTGAACCGTAACTGCTATAGGCTTTCGCGCGTTTCGTGAGCCTTATCTCAATTTTCTTGTTATTTTCGATTTAGTTTTTGGCCGACTATTAGGTCCAAAATGGATAGAAAAATTATTTTCTATCCACTTTGTATTAGGTCGAGTGTTTGGTAAGATGTGTCTGTTTGCAAAGCATGTATTGTGCCTAAACCGTACGTCGTAAGGGGTCGGCGATTGTACCGTTGGATAGCGCGATGACGAGTTCCTATAGGCTGTCAGTAGTAAGCATATCTTTATCTGCAGCGGTTGGGCCACAATTATGAATACAAAGTTGCTGCCTGCAGTCATCACTCACGTGCGCCGAATTACCGTAATTTTAGCGTTGATTGTAGCGTTCAATATAACCGCGTTGCCATGACGTGTAGCCTATGGGACTGCAGTCACTCTGGAAAATCGATTTCTTTCCGTGACCTGAAATTGGACGATGGCCTTCGGACGTCAGTACAGTCGGCTCACCCTGGCAACAGCTGGGTTTCTTGTTTTAATTCGTACATTATTTTTACGTTTTATCTTAGCTTTTAGGCAGTTATTGCACATTGTCATTTTTTGTAAGAGGTTATTTTTTGATTAATAGATTGGTTTACTGACAGGCTATAGGGGCCACGTGAAGTTATGAACTCCATCAGTCCATGCGAATGATGCAGCTACGTGCTTTGCTCATGCTGCATCATTTTACTTCAACTCCAGCTGAGCGCTGCGCCCAGGCTAAGTTCGTGTGACATTTATGACAGTTACTTATTATCCGTTTATCTTTCATGCTTTGTTCTTTAGATTACCTTGGGTAACTGGACAAATCGAATATTCGAGTCGCAAATATTTTGGTTGACGCCTCTCCAAAATATCATAATATTTCAGTGGTAGAATGTAACCATTCTATGTTGACGTTGGCAATTGGCAGTACAGGTGTTTCTTAGCTGTGTTTGTTGTTGTTGCAACATATGCAACAAAGGCGACCAGTTTTCCCGCCACTCAGCACGGACACTGCTTGCTGTCCAGTGCGTACGATGCCGTAGAAGCGGCTGGACGTACTCGTTGAGTATGGGCACGGACAAAATGGAAAGACAACGAACATGCAATTCATCAGAAGAATGAAGAACGAACAGTGTGCAGAGCCGGTCGACGGGCCGGAGGCAATGACGTGTGCATGACGTCATGAAGCTGGTGGCGCGGCAGTCTGTCAGACGCTATGCTGTCGTCTCGGCCATGTCGGTTGTCTGCACACTGGTGGTAGTCGGCCATCTGCAGACGGACTACCTAGCGAGCCAGTCCCAGCCGTCACAGGTCGTGCGGCGGCAACCAGTCACCGACCAGCCAGCTAGTGTTACAGCGGAGCCGGTCACACGTGACTGGTGGCGGACCAACCGCGTGGTGCTGGAGTACGATGCCAAGGTGGCTAAGCGACTGAAGAAACTGAACGAGCATCGTACTCCGGCCAACCACCCAGACACGGTCCGCCTCGCCCGCGACCTCATACAACCTCCCCCCAACAACACAGACGGCATCAAGCATGCCCGGTACATCATGAAGACACCACAGGCTCAAAAAGTCGATGAAATCACGCACAATATGGTATTTGTATTGTTGTTTTGAGTTTTTAAAAATTGATATATTTTTCTGCAGGGCCCCCAAACTGGGCCATAGCACTAGGGCTAGACAAAAATCATGAATTCACAGAAGCCGTGAATTTTGGTGCTTGCCGTGAATTTTAACCCCTGACCCCGCGATAATTGGGTTCGACTCGCTAACCATTAGACTATGGTGAAGTTTTATTTTTTTGTGTCCATTTCACCAGTTGCACTTTGATGAGAGCAGCAAAATTAAAATCAATGATTTGGTGATGTTCTGAATTTGGCAGTTGGTTTTTGGTAGATGATATTTGAAACTACCTTACTGTAAAACTGATACAGTGATGATGTCTTTGTTTGTAGCGTGGTGGGTTTTTTGTGGAGTGTGGTGCCCTTGATGGTGAGCGGTCATCAAACACTTTGTACTTGGAGCGCGAACGTGGCTGGACTGGACTGCTGATTGAGATGGACCCTTACTTCTATACTCAGCTGCTTGGCAAGAATCGTAACGTCTGGAGCATTAATGCCTGCCTCAGTCCTTACAACTACGTCACTGTCGTAAGCAGTAGTAGAGTGAAAAGTTTCACCTCTGTGTGAGATTGTGGTTTGACCTGAGTCATATGCCATGATTGCCTTTGAATAAAGTTAAAAAGTTAGGCTACATTATGTGATGATATCATAGTAAAAGGTATGGATTTGTGGCACTACAGATATTTTTTACACGAGTGAGCAAGCTTTAATTTATAATTGGATAGAAGTAGCTAAAAGTAACAAATTTAAATTGTAAGTCACTATTTTGTTTAATCCAATGAAGTTACCAAAATCAACTAGTGGCATATGCGGTAATGTTTAATGCACGCGATAGCAGAATGCTTCGTGCATTTTAGCCATCGTCTAGGCCGTAACTGGAACTTTTGCACTCGAGAACTTTCGTTCCCAGGAACAAAAGTTCTCAGGTATGAAAGTTCCATGAATCGTCTAGGCGTCTGTCTGTCTATCTGTCCGTCCGTCCGTCCGTCACACCCTGGCACTGTATCAAAACGGTGCAAGCTAAGATCACGAAATCTTCACTGTGGGCTGCCCCAAGGTCTCTAGTTTTTTTGTGACAAAATTTTGTGCCCCTGGATGCAGGGATTCCCCTTGAATGAGGGCATCAAAGAGGTGTACCCCCTCTAAAAGACGTTATTTTCACCCTATTGGCTCTTTAGTGTGTAAATGGTTGCAGATAGGTACATGCATGTTGCTTATCTTAACAAACACTGGTGACAGGTTTTTTAGATTTATCAACATTGATGACCTTGAACCACCCAAAAGGGGTTTTTAGTGAATTTTTTTGCATTTTTTGATGCAGCGCACATTTCTACGCTGAACTGTGACGAAATGGCTGGAGATAGGCCAAGACAACCTGCATATGAAATTTTCAGTGCTAAACGTAGATTTTAGCAGTCCAAGTACCGACCCCATAAGTTCAAGGAGGCCAGCGCAGGTGGGCGTGAAAGATGGCTACCCCCCCTAAAAAGTGGCTATTTTACCACAATTATCTCATGTAGCGTGAAAACTTTGCAGATAGGTACAGACATGCTGCTTATTATAATGTGACATGTTTTTAATTGGTGTCAACGTCGATGACCTTGAATGACCTTGAACCCCCAAAATAGGGGTTTTTGGCAATTTTTTTTGTAATTTCCGGCTGCGAAGCGCAATTTAAAAGTGAATTGCGCCGAAATGGCTGGAGAGGGACCTGGACAAGCTGCATATGACATTTTTAGCATAGAATGTACATTTTTGAGAATCTAAGTTTCAATCTCTTAAATTCAAGGAGTCTTCCATACAGTGGCTTCAAATTTAAGAACGCTTTCAAGATGCATTAATATCTTATTGCTGAAGGCCTACACTGATTGCCAAAGTGGCAGGACCGCTGCTATCGTGCAGCACGTGAGCTTTGCTGAAATTATTTGTTGACACTGTTAAGTCTCTTGTCACATAATAAGCAGCCAAGCTCTTTCCTTTGTAGCAATTGCAGTTTTGTCATCATTCACATTGCATTAGTTAAAGATTTTGAAGAAATCGTTTAATGTCTCTGTTGATATTTGAGAAGCTGTTCAAGGACAGAATGGCAAAACATCCTATTTGTTGACATTTTGAGAAAATTGAACAAAGAACTTTTTACCCGATGCATTTGTATTTTTCTTTTGTTTCACACTTTGTTAATAAATTGCAAAATGTGTTTGCCCACTGTATTTCAATTTGTAATAGGGTAAATGTTTAACATCCTGCATTTTGATAAATATTGTGTCAGGATATTTTGCTGGAGGAAAATATATATACACATTGTTTTGCAATTCTGCCTTTATGTTGTGGTCAGCAGCGTTGTGAGTTAAAAACTAGGCGGGGCAGCAGGTGGTTGCAATCTCTGCAAATTTGTGACAGATGAGATTATGGGTGCTTAATATTTCGATTTTGGCCCAAAATTTCCCGATAATTGGGGTTTTAGTCCCAAATTTTGCATTTTGGACCATAATTTTTGGACAGGTAAAAGATTTTCTGATGACCAGAAATTCCGAGTGAGAAATCGCAGCACCTGCTCCGGCCGGCCACGACGCTGCTGTTGTGGTGCAGTTGTGTGTAAGTTTGTGTGATAGCTGCCATTCAGAGGTGACGACAGCGGGGCCGGACGACTGCTGCTGCAGCACGGCACGCAGCCCGCAGTGAAACCACGCAAACACAAGCCGGCGGCCACCGTGCCGTGCTTCCCCCTCGAGACATTACTCCTAGCCATCAACATGAGCCGCATTGACTACCTGAGTCTGGACGTCGAGGGCGTCGAAATACCGGTTCTACGCACGATCCCGTGGAGCCGGCTGGACATTCGCATCATGTCGGTCGAGTATGGACACGGACCAAATGGAAAGACACCGTACCTGGAATTCATCCGGAGCGTCGGCGGCTACTACGTCTACGCCGACATCCACTACAGCAGCTATGAGAAAGCGCTGTTTGTCGAGGACTTCATATTTGTTAAGAACTCCTCACTGGCGGCGTCGTCTGCCTAGTAGATGATTGAACTAACACAAATATTTGTTGTGTATCGTTAGTGGGCTCGTGAGTCGCTATTTGTCATGGGCTTTCTTACTGTTGACTCTTTTTCTCTCTGTGAATCTTACATTTGTCATAATAATAGCAATAATAGTAATAATCGGTCCTGGAGGTTGTCTTTTTCCTCGTCTATTTTTGCTGAGATTTTTGCACGGAACTCCAATAAGTGATGGTCTACTGCATAATGGACATGGATAGTAATTTGAAGTGCCTATATAGGCTTCATAATCTTATGGACATAATACTTTCATGCACTATCTTGCATCTATTTAATATTGCTTAAATTACAACACGTTTTTGTTTATGTTTTGACATGTTAAGAGTTTTACTGTGTAACAGGGCTCAAGGTATAGTTATTATATATGTGATTGGTTGAATGGTTTTTGTTTTTTAGTGCTCTATTCAGCTGCTGCTTGGTTTAGCTGCTTACTTGTAGTATCCATAACTGTGATATTTGTTGCCATTACTAACAGAGTAACAGGTTTTACGTTTTGCTAGGGATGTACTGGATTTAAGCAATTTTTTGCAAATCTGGCCAAGTCCTGCTGTAGCAAAATTTTGGACCAGATTTGGCTGATATCAGCACTGACAGTACACAACTGTGCATGGACTGTTTGCTAGTAAAACTATCGACTGGCTATGTTTTGAAATATTAAACTCCGGTGCATCGCCTATGTTACTGTTCCCACATTGTTAATTTTAATTTTGGTCCCTATTGCCATGAGATGGTATTTAACATTTCCGTTACATTTTTGAAGTATACATTTTTCACGTAGCTCAACTAGTGTATCGGACTTTTTTGCATGTTTGTTTCACTCTAAACTTGTTGCTTAACGTGGACACTACTTTTGTCGGTGGTTTAATAATAAAGGGAATGTCATACGCATTACAGTGAAATCATGCTGTGTCAGATAGTTGTGTAAACAACTAAAAACCATTGATGTAGCAACTGCATTTAAACAGAGACTAAGAATGGTCCATACAGCATAGAGAAATAAGAAATTGTCAGTAGCAAGGGGCAGTTGCTCCAGTGAGTAATTGTCCCCCTAAATTCTGGGCTGTTAAAATTCAGGAAAATCTGTCCAATAATGCAAAGTGAGGGCTGAAATCCCCCATATTGGGAAATATGAAGGCAGTATTGAAATATATATATATATATATATATGCCGAAATTTAGGCACTAATAATATGTCGAAAATTGCAGCGGTCTGTGGGAAAATGCAATTTCCTGCCCTGCCTACTTTTTATAACCCACGACACTCCTGGTGGTGGTATAAAGTAAGCTCTTAGCTAGAGTGCTAGACATTAGAAGTTGATTCATGTAACCTGTAACTAACTTACTACTACTTAAGTTATTCACAAGTAGGTATATTACAGGGTTCCTATAGGTCAGGAAAAACTGGAAAATGTCAGGGAATTTACGTTGTCATGGAAATGTCAGAGAAAAATATTTTTGAAAAGTCAGGGAAAATGATGTTGGATGATGCAGACTGCAGATAACTGTGATTTTTTGCATCTCCAAATATTAAAAAGCAGGCAAATTTGTGGCTTTCATTGAACGTCCAAAAGCTAGATGCGTTTCAGCTTCAGGGCCCGACCAGGGCATCTGTCAATTGCATATTGCTCTATTAATACCGTTTCATTACTTAATACCATTTATGACATTAGTGTGACATTTGTGTGATAGGGTTATTGTTTCGATAATGTCATTTCATGACTGGAAAAGTCGGGGAATTTTGCTACAGAAAACCTGTAGGAACCCTGATATTAGTCTGCTGGCCAAAAGGCACTGTAGTTATTTTTTGTCTAGCGGTGCAAGTGCAACGTATGTCTACTGCAATACAATGAATACGCATTTAAAAAGCACATCAAACTGCAGTCAGTGATGAATGATGAAACAGTGAATGGAACTATCTGATTTTGCCAACTGCTTCAACTGACTTCCAAATTATTAAAATTTGATTAATTTGACTGCTAATTCGTTAAAATTTAATGAATTCGGTCAATGACAATACACTATGTGAAAATATGTCAGGCTTCATTTAATCGAGCCGGACATATTCTCATGTAGAGTATCATCATTGGCGTTCACAGATTAAAGCAGCAGTAAAAGTAAGATTTATTCTGAGGCAAGAACTTCTACAAAACAGACAAGTACAGAACATAATAGCACTAACAGTTAATACTAGAAAGAGGCACAAAAATACGGTACATACAACAGAAGTATGACATTACTGCATACATGGAAAGAATTTATGTTTCCCACAGGTTTAGAGTGCAGTCACTACAGTACTCACTAAAGGCAAGTAGATATTTTCACAGAACATTTTGCTACGGGCTGTCCTGTATAGTGCACTACACATCCTGCCCATCCATTCTTTCCATATACGTTCCTAAAGCAACAAAAGGCATAGGAAAAAAACAAAATTTGTGCAATCGTTCCTCCGGGGAACACGAGAGTGCAAATTTTCAGCTCAAATGTCAAAGCTCAAGGTCACTGACTGAACAGGAAAAACTAACCCTGACCAATTGCTAGGCCTAATTTTCTGTTGCAACCTGAAACCCTTCGGAATTGGACAGATGGTGTCAGGCCGATCGAGAGGGTGGGGTAGGAGGGTAAGCTCCCCCAGGCCCTGCAACATTTGGGGGCCCTGCTGTCACTCCGAAATATAAAATACAACATAATGCACCATTTTGAAAAGAAAAATTTTCTCCCCAGAGCGGCCCCGCGACAATGTTTTCCCGGGCCCCACTGTGGCTCTCGATGGGCCTGGATGCAATTAATTTCCTACAAAATAAAACACATGAAAAAATGACATTACAAGTACAATTATACCACAACATTGATACTATCGGTACAGACAATTGGTCTAAATTGTGAGAACATTTTCACACTTCCAGAAATTGCTAACGTAACTACAAATACCACTTTAAAAATAGCTAAACAGTTATGGAATATGGATTACTGTCGACTACAAAAACATACAATCATTGGTGCACAACACTGAATGTGGCCATGCATAAACAATGCATCCTGTTTAGATCAAAGTACAGCGGCAAAACTAAATGATTGGCATAAACAGTACATACAGTCACGGTAGATGAGGTCATCAAAGCACACTGACAATCACAGTGTATTTTGCTGCTAACTCAAAATTGCTTACAGCTCCCACATATGTATGCCTAAGTCCCAGATCTGCTGATAATAAAGGCACGGGAAAGAGTCAGCCAGCTGCGTAGCTTATTAGTTAATCAAACTGTGCCCTGAGATTTCGAACAACAGATGCATTGAATAAAAACCGGGTTCACACTGAAGCTGCATTATGCTAAGCCTTCATTTGAACGTGACAGAAATAACAAATCAGCCTAATAACAAAAGTCAATGAGCAATGGAATGCATAGGATGCGTCACATTGCAGCTATCTCGCAAGACTCTTCATTGAAAGCAGCAGACATCGGCTTTCAGCAGTTGTACTTAACAACATTGTGCAGAATTATGCTGGTTTTTAAGTCGTGCAAGAATCGAACAATAATACTATCAAACTACAATATGCTGCAAGAACTAAACCAACCGACAAAAAAACTGAGTACAATAAAACGAAACTTAAAATACATAACTATTACATATACACTGTGTTCAGAAAAAACACACCCTTACATTTTCTTTTATATCTCCGAGGAAAATGCTTAGATTTCCACAAAATTGTCAGGTAATGCTTAGGAGAAAACTAGTATTCCATCGGTGTAAAAGTTGGGCATTCTTTGCTACATATTTTCGTGTTTGTAAATTATGGGTTATAATATAATAATAATATAGAAATTTATAAGGCATGCAATATCAGTGAGCTGAATCTGAGGCACCGGCAATCGTTAGATGGGTAGCGATGGGCTCTAAACTGAGTAGGTAGGTTTTGAGATGGCGTTTGAAGGTTGCATGCGAAGTGCAATATGTATAACTGATAGAGGAAGATTGTTCCAAATGTTGGTAGCTTTATATGAGAAAGCTCTTTTGCCAAAGTCTGTGCTGACACATGGCCTGTCAAGAAAATGCTGATTAGTGCAGCGTAGTGTTCTACCGCTGAAGACAGGCAAGTCAGCAAGAGTTATGGAGTTGCAAGTTTGTGCAAGATGTTTCTGGCCAATGGACAGAGAAATGAATATTGATATAATGAAACTTTTAAATAAAATAATTGACACGTCTGACAGTATCAAGCCATTCGACTGATAGTGGGCAAGTGGTCATCCACCCAGTGACGCAGTGCGCGTATGCCTGCCAATATCAACAAAGTTGAGGATCTCACACTCAGCCAAGAAGACAAACCACTGAAATAGTTCACAATGGAACTTTGCACGATGGATTAGCATATTTTTGAGTTTAGTCATCAGTGATAAAATTATATGTTTTAACATTTCATCAAAGTTCTCCATTCAAAGGTAAAACGCATAATTTACAAACAAAAATATGACGTCAAAACCTAGGGTCAAAACAAATTGTACCCTAAATTTAAAACCTTGCAATCGTCCCTGCAGGATGTCTAATATTTATACATACAGAAATGAACAAACAAATGACTGTAAATGAAGACAATTTGCCATTATTTGCTAAAGGAGTATAAAACTTGACATGGATTAACATGTTGACTTCTGTCTATAAAATGCATTGATAGCACGGTTAGAAAAGGGGCGAGAGAGAAGGGAAAAGACGGCGGGAGGAGATGAAAAGTTGGGGAAGAGGGCTGATGGGAAATTACACCATTCGTCTTTGGGGGGAGACAGACGCCCCTGAAAGCAAGTCACAACCTGTGTCTATTATCTGCTATAACATCTTACAACCAGCTACACTTGCAGTACACTGTATACTCAAAGTCAGTAGAGTAACGAGATTCTGTAAAAAAAAACCAAAAAAAATTTAAGTGATTAAAGATAATTCCAATCAATATGCAATGGTCATATGCTGCCAGAAACATACACACTGTTAGACTTGGCATTTAAACTAAATGTTTTGTTCTATATTAAACTGAACATTGCCTTAATTAAGATTTATTCTGATTTAAGACTTATGCCTTGAAAGCTTGGAACTTCATTTCCGATTAAAACTGTATAAAATTTTTCCCATTAATAACACTGGAAACAATCCATATCACATGCAGTATAGTAGAATACACTGTATCCGATGCAACCACATAGCAGACTTAAATCACAAATGCATGGAGATGCCAATGAACACATAATAAAAATCTAAAACAACACACTGTTCTACAAAATTTATATTTTACCTCCTGCATAAAAGCTAAGTCTGAACCAGTTTCTAAAAATGAAGCAATGCAAAGTCGAAAACAATAATCAGTGAGTGATGTAAACAAGATGACGGCAATATTCGTGCAGCATCAAGTGGCAAACATAAAACGAAATCAACCAAACAGCAACAGTACGAAAAACTTGAAGAAATTCTACAAAGTGTGTGAATGGCAAAAATGATCAAATTGTGATTATGTTGCTGTATTTTCCAAATTAAACTGTCAAGTAGAGTCAGTACAGTATCATCATAAGTCATCAGCAAAATCTGACAGCAACAAGCAATAAACCTAAGAAAATTCTAGCAAAATCTATGCTATTAGTGATTAAAAGTAAACGTAAACGCAAAGTCCTTCCCGAGCCTTAAGGCCCATAAGGTGGCGCTGATCTCCGTTTTAGGGGATATACAACGCACGCGCATTCTGCGTCATTTGCTATCATATTAGCTCCTACAAGATTTATACTAAACACTATACATAAAATAGACTAACATCCTAGACTAGACATTCACAACTAACAATAGAACGCTCTACACTGAGAACAGTTATACGTCCCACTGAAAAAGACTAATCAAAGGAAATTCAATACAGCCAATACAAGGGACTGCTCACAAAATATAGTGGCTGGTGCAAAAAGTGGTACATAGATGCTTTATGTTGATCAAAGAATCGCAGACTTCTGGAAATAAATTAGCCTTCATCATTGCAAGATCCTTGAACATCAAATTCCAAAACTTTCAAAACCCCACTTGGTTAATTCCAGTACTTTCCGATGCCTGGAAAAGGGGGAAATTTTTTCAAGAACTTCCAAAAACCTGTGTCAACCCTGACTATCATACTAACAGGGTTCCCACTCTTACTGACAAAAATCCAGTACTTTCCAAGACCCTGACGGAAAATTTTCCAGGACCTTTTTGTAGTCCACGAATGTCTAACTATAATGTACTGGCACCACAAATTTAAAAGTAGGGACTGCAAGTAACCAGCCGATGAAAAAATGCATGACTTGAAGAATATTTTTCCAAAATTCTCCAGAACCTTAAGCTTTAATTTAAGTAAGTAAGTAAATGATTTGTAAAGTGCCAAAGTCTCAGAAAGAATCAGGGTGCATAGGATGATGGACGCTAGGTGGCAGAAAAGGCTGACTGAAAGTAGTGGGTCTTTAAGTGACATCTGAATGTAGCCAAGGTTTGACATTGAC
>Ga0056128_1007068_pt1 | contig 14156 bp, 4 predicted proteins | sample WorMetLIZISLAND2_FD_71113 | JGI IMG/M metagenome (GOLD analysis project Ga0056128, IMG submission 71113) | Marine gutless worms symbiont microbial communities from Max Planck institute for Marine Microbiology, Germany - Olavius geniculatus... ... | reverse complement strand
CTCATGTAAATGAGTTACTACTCATTTTACCGTCCCACGGGGGGTAGAAGGCTGAGTCGACCTAGCTGGCAGGCTTCGCACCGAGATGGTTTACCTGCCCGCAGGCAGTCACCCATCGCAGTACTAACCGGGCCCAGCGTAGAGTAACTTCGTTTCGGCCGAAACGCGCTACCGACTACGCCACGCCACCAACCACTGTGACTATCTGCAAGGCACACGATTAATCGAATAAATACGGAGCAATTGGACAAATATCCGGTTCCATCTGGGTCGGTTATTTTGCAGACTAAAAATGTTGTAACAATCGTTGTAACAATTCAACATTTATTTACACATTTCAGTAACTAACACTAACCCTATAACTAACCCTAACCCCAGCGCAGCAAACGCCATTCAGTATTCAGTGCGAGCATCTCTGATCGTTGTCGCCATCTGGCAAAGTAAAAGTAATTTGACCAGGATGTAAAATAGGTAACAATGGTTACGCTAACAGTGCCGTCAACTTTTACTATTATTTCTCCTCAACCTAACCCTATTTCTAACCCTAATGTTAAACTAATGTATGTCACGATACTGCGACACTCGAAGAAAACCGTGAACTTTACTATGTGCTCCAATTTACGGGCGCGAGGTTTAGCTGGCACAATTCAGAGAATTCTTTCTCAGAATAAATAGCCGTTCCTCACCGCGCTGGCTATAAATTATGCAGCCGTATCAATAGCCCATAGGCTATTAATCTGGGTGCCGGATATATAGTCAACGCGTATCTGCAACCGTTTTCACGCTAGACGAGCCAGTAACGGTAACATAACCAAAGCCGGATTAAGGCTTTCAGGGGCCCTAGGCCCAAATATTTTGTGGGGCCCCTTACACATGCGGCACAAATTACAATAAACCCAAATTACCCATTAAAATTATTTAAGGATTTTATCAAATAGCCAAAATTTTGAAAAAAAAACGTTGTGTATTTCATTGTGTGTAACTCTTTAAATTTAGCTAGGGAGTCTGGGGGAGCGCTGTGAGCTCCCCAGCGGCGTCTGGGGCGAAGCCCCAGCCGAAATCAAATTTGGTGCATTTTAGCCGTAAATTATGACATCTGGTGGCAACAATTTCGATTGTCTTCTTGAAAATCAACTGACCGTATAGTGCATCTTAGACCGGAGCCTTTAAAAGCGCGGAGCCCTAGGCAATAGCCTCGTAAGCCTATGCATTAATCCGGCTCTGCCCTCCCCCAAAAGTGGTTATTTTACCGCTATTGGCTCGTTTAGCGTGAAGGCATTTGCAGATAGGCACAGACGTACTGCTTATCGTAACTAGCACTAGTGACGAGTTTTTTCATGATGTAAACATCGATGACCTTGAATGACCTTGAACCCCCAATATAGAGGTTTTTAATCTTTTTGTAGTTTTCGGCTGCAGCGCACATTTCAAGAGTGAATTGCGCCGAAATTACTAGAGACACAGACAATTTGTGTGTGCACACTGTACACTGATTGTCTATGTGGCAAGACCGATGCTGTCGCGCGTCACGTGAGCTGTGCTCACATTACTTGTATAAAGATTAAAAGTGTGTAAGTCTTCATAATCTACGGAGCGTTATCTGCCATACGGAAGCGCACAATGCTGTCACCTGACGCAGGTGAACGCGCCCCGCTTTAACGACAATCCATGTACCTCGGACGGATGGAAGGCTGAGTTGACCTGGTGGTTGGTTTTATACGAAGATGTCCGCAGACGGTCGCAACCCAACTGCATACTGACGTTTTGCAGTGTATTTCAGCAAGTTATTTAGGGCACTCGTGCGTGGCGTCCACCCCTAGGTTAGTTGATTCATGTTCTGGGGCGGCGCGGATCTGGGTATCTCGATAGAAATCTGGATTTTTTTGCGAAATCGCGCTAGCGCAAGAAATTTTGCTTACAGCTACTCATTTTCCGTAGAGTGGTTTGTCTGTCCGTCTGTCGTCTGTCAGACTGACTGTCCGTTTGTCTTCTGTAGCATTTGTGCACTCTGCTTAAACCGTTGGACGGATTTGCATGTCACTTAGCATGTAGGCCTACACTTGCGTGGTTTAGTGACACATTGTGTTACATGGGGTCTCTGTTTTGGGTTTTGCCCCGCCTGGCATAAGGGAGACTTGGGAATTGAACTTCTAGCCAAAACTTGCAATTATCTATACTTATGATTCACCACGAAGCAGCACCGATTCGCGACTTCGGCCATTTGTTTTAACGACTACATCATGCACTCGCCACACTTAGGCCTATGTGTCCCTCATTCGTTCGCGACATTTTGATTGATTGATTGACGTCTTGGGCAGCTGATAAATCTGTATTTGGTGGAGAGCATTTCTAGCAGTTTAGTGTGCTGTGTAGCTGCAATGCGACTGCTGCTGATGCTGTAGGGGTGATGAAGAGAGTGACGTCAGTGTGGGTTGCTGAGGTCGGCGCTGATTACGTCAGTCTCGGCTGGCGTCTCCCAGGTGGCAGCACTGATGCGCAGTTGTACGAAGTCAGCTACTGGGCAAGTGATGAGGATGACTCGAAGATTTCACTGGCTCACTCGGTCTATGCGAACATTACTCTGCGTGGACTGCTACCGCGCATCGTCTACTCGCTCCGTGTACGTCAGACCAAGCGTTAACAATTTTAAAATGCTTTTTTAAAGTTTACAGGGTTTAGCTTTCCACGAAAAACCCATTTTAAAGCTACGGAGCATCACCTGGAATGCCAGATCACACAGCGTTACCTGTCACCAGATACAGGTGAACGCGCCCCGCTTCATCTCCAGCTAGACAGGTCAGTATTCGATTTACTTACCCCGAAAGGATGGAAGGCTGAGTTTACCATGGTGTTTGTTGTATACCGAGATGGTTTATCTGTCCGCAGACAGTCACCCATTCAGGTAGTAACGATTTGATAGCGACCTGACCAGGAGTCGTACCCACAACCTCGCGAGTCGCGATCACAAGTTTATCGTCCTACCGTTGCACCCAAACCATCAATTTCTCTTACTAATGTCGTTCCGTTGCGTCGTTATCTGGCTGATTATGACCATCAGTTTTTAAGGTTTTAGTTATCTTTAGTTCGATTTTTGTGTTTGTACGTTTATTTCAGCTTTTATTGTACTGCATTGCGTGATATTTGCTGCCATGTTGCGTGTTCAATAAATGAATAAAAATGCACGGTTATGTAGTCTGGTATAAGCGTGCGATCAGTATTATTATACATTGCTGAACTTTAGCTTGAATTAAATGTTATTTTGTAGAATTAACAAGAACAAAGCAAGCTAACTTTAACTCTATTCTTTATCATTTATGAATGGCTAAATTGTAACTGTTGGTAGTACACTTTTCCCCATAATGATTGTTTCTCGTGGGTCTGATATACCCCGTTTACACGATCGAGCAAACATCGAGCAAACGTCGAGCAAATGTAAACAAAATGCACGTGCTAATTGCTCGACGTCTGCTCGACGTCTGCTCGATGTTTTCCAGCATTCATTCAGCTAGCTCGACGAGCTATAGTAATTAGTATGCTAATTAGGAGGGCGGGCGGGTTGTAATTGGAAGGCCTATATTACACGTGATCAGCTGTGGGCTAAGCCCAGGTCTACATTTGAGCCAGGGGGCGGGGTTCCATCAGGCCTGCTTGATGTTTGCTCGATGTTTACTCGATCGTGTAAACGGGGTATTAAGCATGTTGGTAATAGCCTAGCCATGAGCCATACTACAAAACTAAACCAAGGTCATAAACAGAACTGAACTGAACTGATTGTGACGTCACGTGATAATTGGACAGGTGAGATGCAGAATACGCGACGCGTGGAGTGGATATAGTGACGTCATCACTGCTACTACGTTATCGAAAAATGACGTTAACCAACCTGCTGGTTTGTTTTTTTTCTTTATTAGCACATATTGATAATTGTAATTGATAATTGTAATAAAATAAGCTGCGTTGTGGGCTGCAAAAGATGAGGACGAGGCAAGAAGTTGCAGTTTTCAATTTTCGACTGAGTTTTAGCCGACAGCTGCAAATTTTCAACAGAGAAGATTATGACTGCTTAGAAGCAGACCCCCGCCGCCGCTCAAAAATATAAAGTAGGCTACACCAGAACGCGTCATTAAAAAAAATAGAAACAAAAAATTTACCCGCGAGAATGTTTCCCTGGGCCCCGTTGTGGCTTTGGACGTTTTTGTACAGAAGTTCAATTTTGTTCTTGAGTTGCCTGAATGTCTGCTGTTATCTAATGATATTGTAAATGGGTTGTTTACAGGTACTGATGCTCATGATAATGACGACGACGCTGATACAGATGATGTAAAGTTCATAGGAATGATCGTTGGTGCTCTCAGCGGAGGATTGCTCTGTATAATAATTCTCGCTGTCGTCATCGTCTCCTGTCTCTACAGGTCAGCATGCAGTCTGCTAATCCTACTCTCACAGTTCATATAACTTCAACCAATCAACAACCAACCAATGAAATGCCGGCCAATCCGAGTTGCTTTAATAGCCAAAATTCTTACTTACCGTACTTCAAGGAAAAATACAGTTCTCCACTTTACCGTAATCTCAGTCAAGCAAGATGATACTTGATTTACCTACCCCAGAGCGATAGAAAGCTAAGTTGATCCGAGATGTGTGTTTGTGTTTCTGCAGTCTGCATTATATGTTTTTATGTAGCCTATCACTGTGCTGATTTATGCAAAAAATAAACTGATAAGATCACAATATCCAAGATCCAAAAGGTTTACCTGTCACACAAGGTCACTTATCCAAGTAGTAACCGGGTCCGGCGTAGAGCAACTTCACTGATCAAGACCAACGTGTTAAGCACTAGACCAAGCCGTCAGCGTTGCATAAAACCAGGCTTTAGTGACGTATATGATGAATTATGCATTTGTGCGAAATCTTTTGCAAATGTTTGTTCGAGTGATCTCTAAACGCGCATTTTGGATGATTGCCTGTGTTTGGATGACAGACGACGTCGAACGCGGAACAGCAGTACAGACAGCAGTTGTGACATTCTCACCTACGTTAACGGTTCGTTTCTGTTTACTTATTTATCTCTGCAAACAACGCACGCACACACCTGCTGCTGAGAAAAAACCCGTGACAATCTTTTAGTATCATAACATTCACAAGTCCACAAGAAACCACAAAAGCTGTTCAATTGTCGCTTTACACATAAAGGGTATAAGAGAAAACTGGACTTAGTTTATGTAACAGTCAAAAAATTACTAAAGCCGGTCCAGATTTGCCGAGGTTATCGTAGAAATAGAAGTCACACCATTTTATGGACTACTGCCTGCAACTATATCCGTTAATTTCTGCACACATTATTTAGCGTTTGTGACTGCCAGTGCAGTGCTTGGTTACTTGAAGTACAGCTCAGTGGCTATCGTATTTGTTTCTGTTTTTCAGTAGGCTAAGCAGTACCTCGGTACAATTTGTACTGTGTCATTAGCTTTGTTGTTTTGAGTAGGCCAAAACTACAATTTGCCACAGTTTCTGATTGACCGATTTATGTTCTGTCGTTAGATGTGACATTTTATGACGCGCATTTTTGCAGGTCGGAAGTGTTCTGACTCGAAAGTTATGAATGTTTCGGGTAAGATTCATAAACGTCATTTGCGATTTTTGTCTTCTCTAAACCTCTCTTTGTGTCTCTTACAACACAGTGAACTGTCATAGCCTTGAAAAGTGGTCGGTCAGCCACGTGAAGTCCTTTTCTCTCTGTTCGAAGTGTTGTTTGTTGATGGCGAAAGGCCGCGTAGTTCCTTTAAATTTTGATGTGTCTTTAATCTTAACCTCTAAAAGTGAAGCAGAGAAGGAGGTTATATGTCTTGAGTCAGTCGATTTTCGTCAGCTAGATTAATAAAAATTTTACATGCGAATTTTTTAAATGACATTTTGTGCAGGGCTTATAGGTAAGGTCTAAGAAAGAAATAGTTGAATGTTGGCAATCGCGGTTATGGCCAGCACAGGTTAGCTAATAAATCAGTTTAGTGTAGAAATCTGCCTGCATTGGAAACCGGGATTGTGTTAGAAGTTTGACAATAAGCTTATATATTACGTGTGTACACAGCGAGTTTTCAGAGCACACGTATCAGCGATGATTCTCACATCTACGCGGATCCGTCGGCTTACGTCGACGTTCTGAGTCAGTCGGCTACAGACGCTGCAATACCTCGTCTCGATCCAGCGCACATCACCATCGACACCGTGACTAGCACCAGTATGACGTGACTGCCTTCTTCTTAAGCCGGTGGCACATGTGAAATGAAACAGAAATAAAAGAGAAAAATTTGGTTTGTTTCTGTCTTGTTTCACGTGTGCGATCGGCTTTGCATACGGCCGATGTTGTGATGATAAAACGATTTCAGTAGTTCTTTTTACAAAAGCCGACGATTGCTCACTTGATCGTTCATTTCGATTAAAAACTAAACATTAGTAGTCCACAACTGAAGATTAGGCTAATGGGTTTAAGATCTCGTTGTAAGTGTAAGTGATTTGAGAATTTGACTATCAGACTCGTAACGTTCACTCTGCAGTTCGAATCTACAGTGTAGTTGCGGGTCATTTGCAAACGACCGTAAGCAGGTTGCTGACCCAGCTACTCAGTCTCAGTCTCAGTCTCCTACTCTCGGTAGATGTAAATGAGAAGTAGCTCACGGAAATGTATTCGTCTGGTTACCTCCGCCAAGGAGGTTATGTTTTTGCCAGACTTTGTTTGTCTGTTTGTCTGTCTGTGTGTCTGCAAGATAAGTCAAAAAGTTATGGACGGCTCTTTCTGAAATTTTGAGGGTATGTCAGGAATGGCACAAACTACCATGTGATTCAATTTTTGGGGGTGATACGGAAGGAATCCTGGATTCTGGGTCACTTTGAAATTTTCGTTACCATTGCTTTCAATCGAGCATAAGGGAAACCGCTGCAAAACCGAAGATGGTGCTGCCACCTAGCGAACAACATCGCCTTGGCGGAGGTGTGCGGGCTCCGACTGCTTTCTAGTTCTTCTCTGCATTCGTGACAGGAGAGAGAGCATTTTGAATTTCTGTCGTATTTTGCCGTTTAGTGTTGTCGCTATTGTGTATCGTGCTTGACAATAAGGTTAACCTGCAAGACTTTACCTTATTTTACCTTAACGACCTGGCTGCTTTTAAAATTGTAAAATCGTTTTTGTTGTAAAATGTTTTTGGTTGCAGCTCGTGGCGTCTTTAGAAATGCGGTTCACCAATATTATGAAATGAGCTAAATTCTCTGTAATCTAAACTTCGTTACTTTTATTTGGTGTGGACTTGTTTCTTATCTTTGTTTCTGTGCGCTATGCTAACCTGCTTTTGACTTAAACTTTGACTTTCGACCTACTTTGTTCTAGATGTGCTACAAACATACTGCAAATCAAAAGTCCGCATCAAATCAAATGGCACGTCAGGTTGAGCATCAAACAACATAAAGTCGAAGTTTTACTAGAGATCCCTCCCCCAATTTATTGGCCGTCGAAAAATTGTAGTCCAAAAATTTAAATTTTGTGACTAAAACCAAGTTTTTGGCAAATACAGAGGAAATTCGAAATTTTGAGCATCCATGGCATATCCCGGTAATCTTCTCTGTCGGAAATGTGGAACCGTTTGTCGAAATTTTGTCGGAAATTCGCAGTAGGCTACTTATTGCCTCGCTAACTTTGTGACCCTTGACCCACGACGCCGCTGAACAAATCCAACTAGTGGAGTCTGTGCTGATCACGACGATGTGCGATGTGTGACTACCGTTACAGGCGAGTTCGGTAACATCTGCCATGGTCATCTGAAGGTGACCGGTCGACCCGCGATCCCGGTAATCATAGAAACGCTGGGTGAGCGGGCTACAGAGGCTGATCGGGTGAGACTGATGACGAAGGCGTCAATGATGCGGAGATTTGATGACGTCAACATTGTTTACCTGCACGGAGTCGTCATCAGCAGCAGCAGTCCGCAGCTAGTCGTCACCGAACACTTGAAATACGGACCGCTGCTCAACTTCATACGGGTACCTGCGATCAATAACAAATTGCACGGATTTTTTTTCCAAAAAGATTAAACTTTGTTGTGTTGTTGTTCTTTCACAGCTACGGAGCGTTACCTGCCGTATGGAATCACAGAGTGTTATCTGCCACCCGACACAGGTGAACGCGCGCCGCCTTAATTCTCGCTAGACAAACCGATATGCACTTTGAGTGATGGAGTAATGGAAAACTGAGTTAACCTTGGTGTTGGTTATATAGTTCTACCTAGATGGTTTACGTGTGCGCAGACAGTCACCCATCCAAGTACTAACCACTTGATAGCGATCCGACGGGGAGTTGAACCAACGCCCTCACGATCGCAAGTCTGACGTGCAACCTATCATCATCATTATCATCATCATTGTTTGTAAACGTTAACAGCATGAGATGCTGACTGGTCGTTACAGAGTGAACATGGACAAATACTGAGCGTCAACGATCTATTTCACATGTTGCATGACATCGCGTCCGGCATGAAATACTTGGCAGACAAACGATACGTTCACACCGTCAGTATAACGCCGCGATTTTTTTCGTAATCTGTGGATGCTATTGGTTAATTGGTTCGTTCATAATAAAACTGGTTTTGCTGATAATGAATTTGTCAGACCTTAACATTTTTTTTAATGATTCCTTGCTATGCAATTATAAACTGAAAAAAATTTTTGTAGCCAAACATTATAGAGTACTTTAATTACATACACAGACTATGTCTACTTCGTAAATTTTTTCTATAAAAAATCAACCAGTGTAAAAAATATTCATAGTTAGCGGATGCACCATTTGGCTTTAGCAAGTAAGCAAGTGAGCAAGAACTTACAAGTTATATGTGGTGATAGTCACGTTATCAGTGCGTTAATTAACTGAACTTTGTCAGCTTCGTCAGTTTATGAACACTGTGTGTTTGTTTATTTACGTTCTGTTATATCATGTATTTGTATTTAGCTAAATAGGCCTACTGTAGGTTATGCATTTTTATAAGCCCAATTTTTTGGTAAGTTATTTTGATTGTTTTGTTTGCAGCAACTGGCAGCACAGAACATTATGGTTGGAGATCGACTGATTTGCAAGATATCGGCTCTGGACAACTGTCAGTCAGTCACATGTAACAGTGGGAACACTGTACTGCCGGTAACTTATGCTGAATTATCATTTCTGTGCTGTTGTTGTTGAATATGTTAAAAAAGTTACGTCAAAAATAAAACCGAAGTTCTCGTTTGTGTTTTGGTAGTTTAAAAGTTTTATTGCTGCAGACCTAAGCTTACAAACTCTAAATACTACACTGTGTCTCAAAAAAAGTATCCCGACATTTTCGACTGTAACTTGAAAACCAATTATCAGATTTTAATAATTTTCATACAGATATTCCTGACACAACTTGACATCAAATAACTGTTCAGTTTCCCACCTCACCCAATGTATGCTTTTGCACTACATAGGGAAAGCTGATCAAGCGAAATATGTGTTAAAATAAAAGAAAACCTGAATAAAACATCCCCAACATTATCGATCGTGCCTTGAACAAAAAATACCAGATTTTAATAATATCTGGCAAAAATATTTGCGACACAACTAGCTATTAAATAAATGTTTTAGTTTCCACCTCACCCAACGTTTGCTTTTGCACTACCTGGGGGAATCAGACCAAGCATAATACGTGTTAAAATGAATGAAGAAACGTCAATAAATTCCATCTATCTTAATCTGTGGGCCCCAACATCAGGTTGTGCAGCAGTGTGTCTACCAGATGAAGTTTAGCAATGTTTGCAAAGTCAAGAAGCGACTGGTAGAACCTGGATTAGTCTGGAGCAGAACATTATTGATACTGCTGTCAATGAATGGAGAAAACGTCTCCTTGCCTGTGTTCGCATAGTGGGCCAACACTTCAAGCAGTTTCACTGCAGGCAGTTAAAAAATGGACAACTGAATGAAATGTCAGCCGTAGTGTCAGAAATGTGAACAAAATGTGTTTTTACAAGTTATGTTAATTAAGCAATCACATCGGATTGGATATTTCGCTGGTTGTGCTCTCCCCAGGTAGTGCAGAAACAAACGTTGGGTGAGGTGGGAAACTGAATGAATGTTTGATGGCAAGTTGTGTCAGGAATATATATACTGACAATTATCAAAATCTGATAATTGGTTTTCAAGTTACAGTCAAAAATGTCGGGGATACTTTTTTGAGACACAGTGTAGATTAGAATTTGGAACTTTTTAATGCACGCCGTCAGACGCATCAAACGTTTCAGTGTTTTGCGAGAACAGAATTGCTGGTCAGAATTGCTGGTTCTGTTTTATTCGTCATATTGTATGTGAATGTTTTGAATTTTGTTGTTGTTTTATTTTGCTTCATTTTAACAAATTACATTAAATTATTTTAACGTTGACCTGCAGGCTGCAACGAGTTCAGCAGAATGTTCTTATGGTATTTGAATATTTTTGGATTATTTTATTTTAATCTCATTTTATATTGAATTGATTGGCAGACTGGTCGGCTGATGGTGCGTTGGTGCGCTCCGGAAGTGCTACTAAGTCACGTGATCTCGTCGGCGTCTGATGTCTGGAGCTATGGCGTCGTTGTCTGGGAACTGTTGTCCCTGGGAATGCAGCCGTATTGCGGGTGGTCCGATGAACAAGTCATACGAGCAGTCAGCGCAGGCTTTATTCTACCAATGCCTTCAGTAAGACACGTCTCACGGTCGCTGTTGCTTTGCGAAATATTTTTCACCGTAGGGTCTACTCTACACGGTGTTTCATAAAAAGGACCCCTTTTTGTTTTTTCGTAATTCACTCAAATGATGATCTATTTACACAAAATCTGTACTAGTTGCAGCTGAAGAAATCTGGTTTATTCATGACAAATTGTTGTAGTTTTACAATTACTGTTACAAAAACATGCAAAGCGATGTCATTTACGTGTCTGTGGGGATAGTTGAACTTTTTCCCCGTTTGAGCAAGACAGTGCACTAGCACACCGAGCTTGCAAAATTGTTGCATTTTTGGACGGCAAGACGTTTGATTTCATGTCCCCATGTTGCTTAGTGCTGACACAATAAACATTTTTCATTAGCAAACCAGATTAAGCTCACCGTCAAAGCAGGGTAGCAACTGACGGCACCAGTTGAGACTATCCAGTTTGTACCCATGACATATTATGACGTCAGCATTACGTCAGGACTAGCAAAGAATATTTAATCAACTGCCATATTTTGTTGCAATATTTTGAATTAGTATTTCTTCAGCTACAACTGGTACAAACTTTGTGTTAATTGATCATCTTTTGAGTAAAGTATGAAAAAAAACAAAAAGGTGTTTTTTTATGAAACACCGTGTGTAACGGCAGCAAACGAATAGGTCAAAGTAATAACACTAGAAAGCAGTCATAGCCCGCAGGTACCTCCGCCAAGGCAATGTCGTTTGCCAGGTGGCGTCACCATATTCGCTTTGCCAGCGGTTCCCTTATGCCCCCTTTACCGCAATGGTAACGAAAATTTCAAAGTGATCCAGAATCCAGGATTCCTGTTGAATCACCCCCAAAATTGAATCACTTGTAGCATATGCCATGCCCGACATTCTCTCAAAATTTCAGAAAGATCCTTCCAGAACTTTTTGAGTTATCTTGTTAACAGACAGACAAACAGACAAACAAAAACCGGCAAAAACATTACCTCCTTGGCAGAGGTAATTAATTTTGTGAACGTACAAGTAACAGCTAGATAGGCCTAGCTAACAGTGCAAAAAGAGCAAAGGAAAATCCAGCAGTTTATGGCATTTTTATTGTCAAAAAGTGTTGTTCATTATTCAACACGGTTATTTTTTCGATGAATTTAATTATAAATTTATAATTGCAATATACAAATTCTTTCACTGTAGGGAAAGTTATCTCAGCTTTTTATATCGTGATAAGGTTTGGCTGGACACAATGCAGTCAGTCACATTAATGTACTGTCAATCGTCATGTGTGAATAGTAATCTCATATTGAGCAAAACTAATTAACTAAACTCCCCTAACTCCGTGATTGATTTGTCGTGGACTAGATGTTGAACAGCAAGTCGTAGCTAATGTTGGACGCTGTGGATTTGTTATAGGCTGCTGACTTGGCTTATGACATAAAACACTAATTGCTTTGGATATGCGGTGGACTTTCGATTTGCTGTAGATAATTATGTTGCACAGTCTGTTGTACGGCACGTTTGACGTTTTACAACATATCCTTAACAAACTGAAGTGGAGTTTAGGCCTGTTGTAACAGTGTTGTACAATTCAAGTGTTAAAGTTACCTTGTTATTTTTAAGCCGATAGCTTTGCGGTGCAGCGACATGTTTAGGGTGTGGTGGCGTCTCGCTTAAAACTGCAATAATTTTACTGCGGAATATATCGATGCAAGAATGTTAGAAACAGATCAGTATTATTTTGATGAAGATATGACAATAGTTAGCCTAGCGCTTAGTTTGTACTGGGCCACTGCGTGTGTAGGAGAGTATGGCTGCAGCCGGTGATGAAGGTATCTACGCCATGATGCGCAGTTGTTGGGAGATGAACGCCGTCCAGCGTCCCAGCTTCAGCGCACTTGTTCACTGGCTGTACCGACGACTGAGACCGATGACATCATGTGATGACGTCATGACTCCAGACAACCACACGGTCACCAGCAGTAGCAGCAGGAACGTCGCTGATCAATGCCCAACAATGACGGGCGCCAGGTCTGTGTCGGTAGGCTACTAACATTTCACCAGTGGTTTTTTATCTCCCCCAAGTCTGGAATCGAAATCGGATGCAAATTTCCCCTCACTTTTAGGCTTAAGTACTCTTCCCCTTCCCTCTCCATCCGTCCCTTTTTCTTCTTCCTTTTTCTCTCTACTCTTTATTCTTATGCTCTATACTCCTTTCTCCCCGTTTTTTTCGTTGCCAAATGAAAAATAGGAGGGGGAGTTTTGATCTACACCCTTAACAAAACTCTCTTTCCTCTCTTTTTTTTACTGGGCGTAAGCTGCCCCAACCAAGTATAGGGATAGAAGCTTCTGCATTTCGCGCAAAAGTAGCTGCTTCGCCAGTGCCGTCGTGGCAGGAGAGTAGGGAGGGGGGCATTGCCCACCCTAAATTTTTGGCTGCTGGAAAATTGTCAGAAAATTTTTTGTGGGAAAATCTTTGTCCAAAAGTGCAAAAATTTAGTCCAGAAAACTAATTTTTGGGAATGTATTGGAGCAAAATTGGAATTTTCAGCACCCATAATTTACTTTGTCGAAAATTTGCAGTGTTTGTCAGAAAATTGCAACTTTCGGTTTCGTTGATTTTTTAAAATCCACAATGCCTCTGTGTTTTGCAGATATCCTTAGTACAAGTTTTGTGCATTCTTCACTACCCTTTTGGAAAGTTCTTAAACAATAAAGTAAATAATCACAAAATTAGAAAAACTTGGTCTGTAGAATTCCATGGCGACGAAGACCAAGACTTCATAATCTGGATCTTTATTTCGAGATGAAGGTCATGGTCTTGAAGCCATATCTCTTGTTGTTTCTTGATATCTTGCAACAGCGATTCGAAGTAAAAGGGCAAAGGTTAAAGGTGGTGTGTAGCTTTTTACGGGGAACCATCGCAGAGCTACGGAGCGTCGCCTGCCGTATGGGATCACACAATATTTATCTACCTGCCACCCGACACAGGTGAATGCGTTCCGTATTAACCCCAACCAGACAGGTCGGTACTCGATTTACTTACCCGTGGGGGATAGAAGGCTGAGTTGACCTTGGTGTTGGTTATATACCTGGATGGTTTAGTTGTCTGCAGTCACCGATCCAAGTATAGTAAGCACTTGACCGGGAGTCGAAACAATGACCTCGCGATCTCACTACCGCAAAACTACGAAGCCAGCCACCTTGTAGTAGGCCTTCATTCTACACTGTGTCCCAAAAAAACATCCCCGACATTTTCAACTGTATCTTGAAAACCAATTACAAAAATTTTAATAATTTTTGGCACAAATATTCTTGACACAACTTGCCATCAAATGACCGTTCAGTTTTCCACCTCACCCAATGTATGCTTCTGCACTACCTAGGGAAAGCAGATCAACCGAAATATGCATTAAAATAAACAGAAAACCTGAAA
>Ga0056128_1007063_pt1 | contig 14159 bp, 8 predicted proteins | sample WorMetLIZISLAND2_FD_71113 | JGI IMG/M metagenome (GOLD analysis project Ga0056128, IMG submission 71113) | Marine gutless worms symbiont microbial communities from Max Planck institute for Marine Microbiology, Germany - Olavius geniculatus... ... | reverse complement strand
TCTTAGCAATGCAGTGAAGAAGAAATGTGGCTGCATTCTTACATTAACAACAAGATAAATGTAATTAGGTAAATGGCGATCTACCGCTAGTAATTTTCTGCTCTCTAGTGCGAGATCGCCGATCTACCGCTAGCACTTTCGTTTCAAGTTCGTTAATCTATTTTTAAAGACATACAGTGATGGTGCCAAGACAATAAGTTTAAGTTTAAATATTAAAGTAAGTATTAAAACTGCGATCAGATTTTTGGCCCACCCTGTACTAGCCAGATAACATTTCAGTAAGCCTTAATGCCAACCACAACTATTATATGAAAAATAACGCGAACCGATGTATAAAAATGTAAACAAAAACATAGAATAAATATGCAGCGAAATTAATAGGGCTGTGCCAATCCACTCAATTGAGTAATTAATTTGTGTACCGGTAAGTTATGACTGAGCAGTTACTAGAAAGTCTTCGGTATTCGGCTTCTTAGCTCATTAACGTAACGAATACGAAAGCGCAGCTTATAATAAATTTAAATCACGGCAACAAAATATTCTAAAGCCATCGTCATACTTATTGCAAATAAAATCTTTATTTACTTATTTTACTCCGAATTTCCGAAGCATCTCCAGGGCGAGTATTTGTGCCTCTCCGTAAAACATATTATCTTGCTCACTGTTCACGTTTGCTTGTATAAGATTTATTTACTTATTATTAAAAATATTGCTATTAATATCGATATCGCGATATTTTCAAAATATCGTATCGATATCGTATCGAAATTGAAATCCTGATATCGAATTATCACTACTGTGGGGTCGATTTTTGGTTTCGCATTTTTGTCTTTTTACCTAACCGGAAGTTACGAGTTGCAAACTTGCGATTTAATTCGTGGGAAAAAGTAGAAATGGCCGGAAAGTCTAGACAAAAGTCTGCAACAAATGTTGCGGAAAGCATTACCCTGTCTTTAAATGAAAGAATACTCAAAGATTGTCATTCGTTATATACGGATACAGAAAACGGTGAGAACAGGTGTAGGTAATATGCGTCTGGTGCGTCTAGTGCAGTTAAGGTCGGGATAAATGTTAAAGACGGGATCAGGAATAGGGTTACAGTCAAAATCAGCGTCAGCGCTAAGGTTTGGGTTGGTGAGGGTTTAGGTGGTAAAACTGCATATTACAGCCACACCCCCAGATTGCTTCAGAAGTGACTGAAATAGGTAGAATTAGTGTTGTTATGGGTACGAGTGCAGTATAAAGTTTCCGCGTGAAATGGCACTACGCGTGTAGTACATCACGAGTACATCTCAGAAAAAAATACCACGCATGTCAATTCATTTCGCGTATGTTTAAAATACTGACCTCATTTTTCCTGTCATAAACCGCTGAACTTGCCATTTACAACGACATAAACAACCTAGAATATTTATTTTTAACTGTAACGTGACCCAGTTATAACTATTTTAGGCTGTATTAACGTAACGTAACTTTGATTGCTCTATAATCTTTGATATATTCGAAAATAAAATCAAAAATAAAATCAAAAATAAAACCCTATAAAATTCAAAATAAAAATTCAAATAAAAATAAAATAAATTTGAAATGAAAATGAAATTCAAAAATCATGCCTGGAGACTGGGATCAGCTCAAGACCTTACTCTCATATTGAGTTTGAGTTACCTTTACCTTTACCTAGAATTGTTAAAGGAACGTGCAAATTTGTGACATCACAGGTTGCACTTCTCATATGCAGTAACATTAGGGATGTTAATCAAAATTGAAATGATATGTGTGAGTTTAAATTTGGAATTGTCATCTTCAGTATGGGTATTTGTTTTCAACTTGCACCAATTAGCCAGTTGTGTCTGGGAAGCAAGGTTTTGTGTAATCAGTTGGAAGTGTTTGACTTCGTTTCAGATTTGTTTTTTTTTGCTGATTCATTACACTCAACAGGTGATGCGTGTAATTGTTGCATTTTCGAATTGTGCAGGATTAATTCACATAGCGGCGAGTGTTGGTCTCTCATTGCTTGCACCACGGAAGAAAATAAGCGTTATGTTAATTGGCAATCATTCCGCTGGAAAGAGCAGCTTTATTAACTGGTATAAGTCTAGTTGATATAATGTGTAACTTTGCTTGGTATACTATTTGCTTCAGGCATTTGTTTGTAATTTAAATTTTTAAGGCTGTAATGATTAAAAAATGAACATGAGTAATTATACAGTTTTGCACTGTCTGCAAACTTTTATTGTTTTTGTACGTAATTGCTAAATGTTTATAGGTTTTTTGGTTTAGTATTCAGTGAACACCATACACAAAATTATGACCCTGGAAAAACATGATGTACACTTTTTTGAGAGTGAACAACATAATGACATAATTGACATCATAACTAAAAATTACAGTCAAATTATGAGTTAAAAAATGATATATTGTAGTACATTTCGCAACAAATAAAAAAACCTTAAAAAACCTAAAATTGAACTTTTGAGGTTATTTTAAGTTTTTTCAAACACCTAAAACCTAGGTTTTTCGAATCAATTTTCCGGCTCTGATCCCAGTTAGTTATGTTTTGAGAGACCAATTTTTAGTTTTTACTGAATGACAGTGGTTGCCTATGCAAGTTCCAAGAATCTTTTTTGTGTCTTTGCATCTCTGACCAATGACTGACACTTTTCAAAGGTTTTATCTTAATTTCAAGAACTTTCTTCATGACAGTGAAGGCAGAATATTCAAGATAGGGCAACTAGTCTGACATTTTATTTGAGACTTTTTTGGTAAATGTAAATTGAGAAATGTGTGTATGTCCTCATATCAGTGACATTATAGGCTGTCAATGACAATGGTTGGTAATTTTACTCTGATTAATATTTTTATTGCATTCTTTTTGGCTGATTTATGATTTTGTTAGGTACATCGAGGAGCATGTCCAGCGTACTGGTGTTGCCATAGAGACTCAAGGCTTCACATTAGTAACCAGTGGCCGAAAACGTGAATCACTGATGGTATTCTACTAGTTTCTGTTTGATTTTACAGAGAGCTGAAAGCTTTTTTTTTTTACAATATTTGCACAGATTGTTTTTCTGTTTGCAGGAGATATTGGAAAATTAGATTCGGGCCAGTGCATCACGTTCCTGTTTGCTTCTCAAGTTTTTTCAGTATCAGTTTATACTGCTTGATGATGGGGACTGTGAGAAACTTATCTTAGGATTCTCTGCTGTAAAGCAACTCTGATGTCCTGTTGTTATTTCTCATGACTGTCTTTTGTTAGCATGCAGGAATAGGTTTGCATTATTAGCTACAAGTTGATTTAGTAATTTTAGTAATCAAAGCTTATTTCAGATAATAAGTTTATTATGAAGTACCATTTAGGCAAACGTATTGAAGAAGTTGGAACAAGGGCTATGCAACAGGTAAACTTATTGTATAGATTTGGTGTATGAGTGCGTAATAAAGTGTAGAAATTTGATGCACTATTGAATGATATTTTCTATATGTGTGTATTTGCAGGGTGTTGCAACACTACTTCTGTATCCTCATTTTGAGCCACTTCGTGAGATCGATGGTAGTGATTTTACTCCTAATAGAGTTCATTTCTAAGCTGAGTATTGTAATGTTGGATACAGTTGCCATTAATCTTTGAATACATTTTGCACTTGTAGTCAAGACTTAAGAGGTTTTCTGTCATAGGAGCACACTTTGTATTAGATATGCAGTGACTAATTGCACCATCACTGGTTAAGAGTTGCAACAGTTAAAATCTTTTGTTAACTATTAAATGTTTTATAGTTTCTAATTTAAGTAGTTTATGAAATTTTGACTAGTGATGACTAATGTGGACAGATGCTTGTTGAAAACCTACTGTAGCATTGCTGATGGTTGTCCATGTCCCATCTGGAGTATTTGCAAAGAAGTAAGCTTGTAAGTAAGTATGTCGGACAAAAAGCACAAGTAATAATTGTGGTGGCAATGTTTTTTCACACATTGTATTGTATTTTTAGTGATGTAGTTGCTAGTGAAATTTGTGCAAGTTGAATTTCAACATTTTTGCCATATTTGCAGGAATTATTGACTATCTGAGTACGGAGATATCAACATCGAAGCAGAAGAAGTTTAGTTTGGTTACGTTTGTCGACACTCCTGGTTTGGTTGATGGTGACATGAAGTATCCATTTGATGTCAACAAAGCCATATTGTGGCTTGGTGAGAAGATTATCATTCTGGATATTATTGTATTCTATTGTAGTGTTTTTGATGAACCCAGATAGTTGATACTCGCTAGTTTGGAGTCTTTTTGGGATATTTGTGGTTTATTTCTACGCAGTTGTTGCTTGCGAGACTGAATCAGGTCTAGAAATCCTGTGTCATGCTGTAATTTTGTACTTATAGTTACTTACTAGTAATAGCCAAGTGATTTGCATGAAAGACTGTCACCGAAATAATGTAAAATCTATCGATTTTTCAGAGGTGTGGGTGTGGTCTAAGCACCAAGTGATTAGATTTTATGCGCGAAAGCAGCGACTGCTTTTAGCACATATTAGCCATCGCAATTCTGTCTCTCCGTCTGTCTGTCTGTTCGTTCGTCTGTCTGTCTGTCACATGAGTGGATCAGTCAAAAACGGTGCAAGCTAGAATCACCAAATTTTCATCGTTGGCTGCCTGGAAGACTAGTTTCAGGAAATGTAAAGCTTTTCCATAAATTCGAAGGGGGTCACCTCGAACGAGGGCGCTAAATGAGAGGGGTGGGAAAAATTTGTGTGTTTTAGCCAATAAGTCGCTGTATTTCAATAACAGTGCAAGATAGGGCCTAGGTTACTGTTAATCACTAATAGGAAATCATACACTGGCTTTCGATTGCCACCGAGATCAATGACCTTGGATGACCTTGATCATCAAAATATGGTTTTTTATGGATTTTTTGGCGATTTTGGGCTGCGACACAAATCTATATCATTCACAAGCTGGCACCACGGAACTATCGTTATGTGATCCAGATAGAGAATTTGGTATTTGTATATTAACTTAGCGTGAAAACCCCAATTTTCAGCTAAACTACTTAACAGTAACTGCCATAGGCTTTTGCACGACTCGTGAGCATTAGCTCCAATTTCTTCTTTGTGATATTTGTTAGTATTTTGTAGATTATTTATCTACAGGGTGGACCAAAAAAATTTTCCAACTTGTTTTTGTGAGAACTTTGTCAAATCTCTACCAAATTTGATAATTTTTGGCATACTGATGGCCAAGATGATAGAATTATCTGATGTGCACTCAATTTCCACTTCACCTATTTTATGTCATTGCACTACCGTGTAAAATGCAGATGCTCCAGATTGTTACATTACGCACTCATTAGATTGCTCACCTGTTCATCACCGATTCGACAGAGGGTGCTATGTGATTTAATAATTTTGTGGTATTGATTGTTTTATGCTGAAAATAACAGACAACAAGTAAGCTGACTGATGACCTAAAAACACATCTAATCCATGAGTGAATGCAGTTTGATCAGTTAATCGTTAATGCCGCTATCAGCCAGTGGTGTTGCATCTAAACCATTGTGTACGTGTGTGCAGGGCACACTTTGGGCAATTTGCATAAATTCGGATAATTTGAAAGCAAGTTGTTACACAAAGTTATAATTCTGCTAAGTAAGTCACATTTTAGTTTATTGTGTGTTTAATCACGTTATCAAAACTTTTACTGGGACAACAACTCAGCGCTATGCAACAATTTGGAGCATGTACGTTTTACATGGTAGTGCATTGACTTATATTAGGTGACACCTTGGAAAACGAGTGCACAGTGCATAATTCTATCGCGCATGCCAAAAAATTATCAAGTTTGGTAGAGATGTGACAAAATTCGAACAAAAACAACTTGGGAAATTTTTTTGGCCCACCCTGTACTATGTACTTATACCGGCACGTTATGTTTGTTGTTTGTTTAGGTGATGTTGCTGATTTGATATTTGTATTTTTTGACCCGATTGGCCAGGCGCTGTGCAAGCGTACGCTGTGGTTAGTTGAGAGATTGAATGAGAAACATGCCGAGAGGATGAGATTTTATCTGAGCAAAGCTGATGAAGCTGGCCATGAGGCTGATCGACAGGTAATTCTGCTGCACGGCACTGCTCTGCACAGGTGTCAGGAGTTTTAGTCTGACTGACTATTACTAATTATTACTATCAATTAATTTTTAATTTATTTAATTATTTATTATGCAGCTTTTGATAGGCTGCCTAATAGTGCTGGTTCGTCAGTGGAGATGGCCTGCTATAGCCATACCTTTTGTAGCTGAGTTTTGTATACTAGCTATAGCAGGCAGAGAATCAAATAATTTACTTAAAACTAAGTGAAATAATAAGACAAATTATCTTTACTCTGTATGATAGTGTGACTAAGCTTTTAAGCTTGCATAATATTTGAGACATATGATTAGGGTTAGAAGTAAAAATGCTTGAGATGGCATCTAACAAGCCACATCGTTATGCTGTGTCATTTTATGGTGTAAACTTTGGCAATAATGTGGTGTTTTACTGTTTACAGCGAGTGATGATGCAGATTGTCCAAGAGTTGTGCAAAAGACCGGGACTGAATCGAACCGCCTTTGAAATGCCGACAATCTACATTCCTAATCCTTCTGGAAAGGTACTTCTTCAATTGTTGATGAAAAAGGTTGTTATGATATGCATTATACACGGTGTTTCATAAAAAGGGACTTTTTTGTTTTTCTCATAATTTGCTCAAGTGATGGTCAATTTATGCGAACTTTTTTACTAGTTGTAGCGGAAGAAACTCTTATTTAAAATATTTAAATTAAATTTGGTAGTTGATTAAATATTCTTTGCTATTCGTGACATAATGCTGACGTCATAATGTGTCGTGAGTACAAGCTTGCTTGTCTCAACTAGTGATTTCAGTTGCTATCCTGCTTCGATGGTGAACTTAATCTGGTTCGCTAATGTAAAGTGTTTATCATGTCAGCACTGAGCAACATCTGGACATGAAATCAGGCGTCTTGTGATCCAAAAATGCAACCATTTTGCAAGCTCGGTGTGCTAGTGCACTGTCTTGCTCGAACATGTGAAAGTCCAGCTATCCCCACAGACATGTAAATGCGATCGCTTTGCACGTTTTTGTGGCTGCAACTGTAAAACTTCAAAAAATTTGTCATCGGCGAACCAGATTTTTCACCGTCTGTGCAGGGTAGCAACTGACATCACTAGTTGAGACAAGCAAGCTTGTACTCACGACACGTTATGACGTTAGTGTTACATCACGTCTAGCAAAGAATATTTAATTAACTGCCATATTTAGTTTAAATATTTTGAATTGATATTTCTTCAGCTACAACTAGTAAAAATTTTGTGTAAATTGATCATCATATGAGTGAATTATGAGAAAAACAAAAAGGGGTAATTAGTAATTAGCTGTGTGCTCATAAAAATGCATGTTATTGTTGCTGCAATTTGTTATTTGGCATTCTGGAACTGAGTGACTGGAGAAATTTACAAGTAATTGAGATTTGGATGACGAACGTGTTTCGTTGCATTGTGATGTTTTAGTTTTTATTTTGGCCATTATGTGAAGTAGGTTTAGTTCAGATATTTATAAATGTTTCTAAATCCATCACCAACAGTGTATGAAAAGATGCATTTTAACTTCAGGTTAAATATGTACAGTGAATATTCCAGTGGTGGGCCTGCAAAACGTAAAACGTCTATGAGTTGAAACACTTCAGCCTTGTATACTTTACATTTTAGTCAGCGCACCGACTGTGTACAGCGATCTTCTGTCTTAACCAAAAGACAAGTGACGTCAGTAGACTGTTTCAAATCACACCTTAAGGCATGGATTTTTGGTCGTGCATTTTTGGAAACAGGCACTTTGTGTAAAAGGCACTTTGCTGATTGATTGATTGGCTGATTGAAACTGTTATGATGCGCTACTGACAGCCAAGTCGCTGTATGAACCAAATCGACGACGTCTGTAAAGACATTGAGAAGACGATCAACTTGACCGTCCAGAACACGCTCAACACGCTGGAGCGTGACTGTGACAAGATCGCTGAACTTATTGAGCACAAACTCGCAGTCGACAGGTCCATCTACTGCTTCTCATAGTGATGTAGTAACAGAGTTGCTACACGTTTTAGTCCATGTATTTTTTTGATTTACATATTCAGTTCACAATGTTCCATTTGTGACTTGCTGATTAAATTATTCTGTAGTGGTCAACTTACCACTGTGTGATTTTTGTTCTAAATCGTTTGCTGGAGTTTGTCAGTTTTAGCTGAAAATTTCTGGGAATTGTTTTTAGTTGTATACTGTATAGTATCTTCTTGTAGTGAAAGTTGCATGTTCTTGTTGTACTGCTGATGAAACGTGACGCCACCTGCTGTATGAAACAAGGTCGGTTATTTTTAGTAAATAAGTAAGTAAGCAAGCAGGAATGATTATTATAAGTAATTGAGATTTGGATGACGAACTTGGTTTGCTGGAGTTTGTCAGTTTAGCTGATAATTTCTGGGAATTGTTTTCAGTTGTATAGTGTATTGACCTCCTTGGCGTTATGAATTTGGACAGAGTTTCTGTCTGAAAGCAGTACATATATCTGACTTGGCGAGTTCACTGCGACATTCGGCTAATGACATTTAAACGTACACTTGAGCGTTCGACCGTATACTCCCACTGGACAGTCACCTGCACCGGCAGTGCAGCCGTGCTTACGGCAGGTGTCAGTCAATGTATATAGCTGGATACTCTGCAACTTGTGATGTTGATAAACTAGCTCAACACATATGACACCTAGCAGTTGAATGGAAGAGAAGAAGGATTTTATCAGTTGTAACTGACCACTGACTGTGACTAATTGACAGCACAACAGACATCGTCCGCTGACGGTTCTGGACATGCACTAATGACTGGCATACCGGCACCCCGCAGCACAGATAGGAGGGAGACTGCTATAGCTGCATTCCGAGTCTCACTTGGGGTTACCGCTTTCAGTACATGATTACCACCCCGAATAACATTCGGAATTACCGCTGAGGAGGCTAACGGCTTCTTGTAGTGAAAGTTGCATGTTCTTGTTGTACTGCTGATGAAACGTGACACCACCTGCTGTATAAAAGAAGGTCAGTTATTTTTAGTAAGTAAGTAAGTAAGCAAGCAAGAATGATTATTGTGTCCAGAAGCAACAAAGTGTCACTGCACAGGCAGTGTAAAGTCACAAGCGGAAGGGTAAGAAATGTTACAGAGATGGGTTTTGAGCCAGGCTCGGAAGACAGCTACGGAAGGTGCAGAAGTGACAAAATCAGGCAGACTGTTCCAGATATGAGCAGCGGCGACCGGAGAAGCTCGGTCAGCGATGGTAGACAGTTGGGTGTAGTAGTATGTGTCTGGCATCAGTTGGTACTTTTGCCTGATATTTGTAGTTAAATATTACAGATTCAAAGTGTTATTGTTAGGTTGCTGGGTCTTTCTGTGTGAGTGTTTTTTCATTTGTGTGTGCAGCGCTGCTCGATCAAACAACTTCTACGCAAGGATAAAGGGTCTGACATTTTACCTGCTCGGAATGTTGCTTCCGCTGCTACTGATTGTGAACCTGGTTGCTCGTAGTATGTCAAGGGATGTTCTCGACTCATTTCTTGGCTCTTCTGGCACCGAAGCATTGCTGTTGTACCTGGTAAGTGTCGTGCTCTTTCTCACTGGAACATATTGCAGCAGTCCCCAAACGTTTTGTCTGGGCACATTACCGAACCTGGCATAGCTTTGGAAAACGAGGCTGGTTAATTGCAAACCAATAGTAGTGATACTACTTTGTTTGTTTAGGTGGTTGGCACATTTGTAGTCAACTTTATTTTTACCTTTGCAGCATCTTATTGGCCATTTTTTATAACAGTAGAAAAGCTCTGTAGCGTGCATAGAATAATGTCTTCCAGAATTGTTGGTTTTCAATACACCATGTTCCAAAATTAGCAGCTTCCTTGTTTCAAACGTGCATAATTTAGTTTGTAGTTCATGGATTTCAACGAAATATTGTACACTGCACTATCTTAACATTACTTACTGTCACACCCATGATGACATTTGCACTTTACCATGTGTGCTCAGTGTAACATCATTATGATGTCAGAGATTGTTTACATCAGGATACATTCAGTGCATTGTTATTGACAAAGGGAGGTAGCAGCAGCCTACCAGCTTTTGACTAAGAGCTTGCATTGAGGCCAAATGTGGCCATTTTAAGCTCAGACTTTAAAGACAAGTTCAGAATGATTATCTCAAGGTTTATTTCGGATTTTGTAAAAGTCTATCAGGTATTAATAATTTTGCACTAACCTATCTGTGGGGGTGCCGCTAATTTTGGGACACGGTGTATTTGCTAGATAGCAACTGCATTTTTACGGAATCATTGATTGCATTCATCGAATAAACTGTTATGATGTTTGACGAATGACAGACTTTAAGCATTGTATCGGATCGTGTGCTGTGTGTTTAGGCTCCAGTACACATGATCTGGCAAGTTCTGCCGAAGGCGTATCATCTCTATGCTTGCGGCGTGTTGCTGCTGGTGTCCATATTCCTGTTCTTTCTCGCCCATCAGTCATCAAAGTATGTGTTGAAATTTTTAGCAATGTACTTTACTGTTGTATTCTGTAATAATTAATGTTATGATATTGCTAATGGTGACGTCTATGTTCAGGTTCATGTCTTTGTCATTTTTGTGGTGTTGTTACATAATACTTAGCAGCAGAACAGTGGTAATTTTGTTGCTAGCTTTATTAGATTAACCTTGTTATGTCGACGAACAGATAATATGCTGCTGTATCATCCTAATAACTGAAGTCTGTCATAGAGAGAAAGATGAATCAAGTGAGAATCTGTTAGTTTTTTCTGAAAGCTACAAAGATTGTTTGCTGGCTTTTTTATCATTTTCTGCCGTAACAACAGTTCAGGTTGCAAGCTAACAAGAGTGTAGTATATGTGTATTCTATTGATTATTTACCAACGACTGCCGAGTAATAGCTGTGTCACTGCATCAACAGGAAGCAAGTGACGTTGTCTCGTCGACAAAAGAGAGAATTGTCCGAAAACCGCGACTATGTTAGGAACTTTGTCAAGGCAAAAAAGGTTTGTACTGTTGTGACTGGTGTCGTATTATTTAGAATATTATTTTACACACATTGCGCTGCATTATGTTAAGCTGAATGATCAGCAGCATAGGCGGGGTGCTCATCTCCTGCTTGTGGCTATGAGCCTGTGACAGTGTAGGTAGATAGATCACTGAGTCCACGAGGCATGGCCAGTGCAACGCCAGACCTACAGTTACCTTCCTGGTCATGGGGCATCACTGTCCTTTGGCTGGTACCAAATTATAGTACTGCTTGGGGAACAGAGGCACATGTGTGTGAACAACCTGCCCAGAGTTGTTACCTTGCAGTGGTCCAGCCAGGAGTTGAACTTGCAACCGCTTGGTCTCAAATCGAACACGCTTACTATTTACCTGCTATCCACTGTTTGTAGTGAATTACTAATTAGACGAAAAAACGATACGATATGGGCTAAATATATGTAGAATGTAACACTAATTTACGTACGATTTACAGTACGAGTAATGATGCAGAGGTGACATCAGAAATTACGTCGTTGTTTATCTGTTCACTATTAGAGGTGTGCAATTTGTAAAATTAAAAACGTGATGAAATGTTATGTTTTAGTGGGTTTAACTACTGATGGAAAATTCGGCCTTTTTTGAGGTTATTTGGCCGTAAATTAAACTGCATTTGACCTCAAGGCAACAAAGCTAGTTAGCAACTCTCCTGTAGATGTGTCACAGTTCTGATAATGGCTGAAGCCACGAAAAGGGAAAAGTGGGTACTTTAAACCTGATTTGTTAGGGTGTTAAGATGTATTTAATGAATATTGACAAATTAGCATTTGATTAAGCCATTTAATGTTTTATAACAGTTACGTAAAATGATGCGACTTGGACTTTAATGTTGTGCTGAAATTACGAATTCACTGTGGCATAGGAGAAGGCTATAGGTCAGTGTATTTGTTTGTATAGTTGATCTGATGTTGTGTTTTTGAATTACAGCAAACACTGTATCAGGAATATCTGCAGCAGAGTGTCGCAGAACATGACCTTTGATAAACCATCTATGGTGCTGCTGAGACTGCATGACTTTGTGTTTCTTCGTTTGGTGTCTGTGTGCAATCAGATAAAATGCCATTTGCAAGTTGTAACGCTGTATTGCGTCCAATTTTTGGAAATTTGCTGATCGGAATTCATAATTTTTGCATGCTGTATGTCACACTGTGTGTGCTGCATTGATTTTTTCATATGTGAACAAATGCACTCATTTTTACATCAATTTTTTTTCTATTCTTCTTGTTGTTGTTGATAAAAATGTATAATCAATCATGCGTAGAAAATGATTAGTTCATGATGGTTGTGTTTTTCTGTTAATTGAAGGAAAAACTGCATTTTCTCTCTGAACAATGCAGCTTGCTTTTGTCCATGATTTTAAAAATTTTTCTTACTCAATATCATTTTGTTAGCACATACAGGGTGTGGCAGAAAAAAGTGGACCTGAACAACAACAGAATCAAATTTTACTTGGCAGTTAGATGTAGAAGGTTTCCATAAATAAAGCTGTAAAATTTCATATCAAAAACCCAAACGGTTGCTGAGAAAACGGCGAAAAAAATTAGGGGTCCACTTTTTTCTGCCGCACCCTGTAGTATCCAAAATTGTTGTTTAGTATAAGATTTTGATCATTCTCTTGCTTGAAATCAATGTTTTATATTATATTTTTGTTGTAATTATTGCTTCGGCATTGTCTTGTTAGTAGTGCAGTGAAGTTAAAAAATTTATCTGGATGCATTTAGAAACATACTTGCATAGATTTTTCAAATCAGTAGAATACAGTGGAATGTGAATAGATTTGAATTTCATTGAGATGTTGTTTTTGTTACAACTTTTATGGCATGCAGTTATTTTTCGCTGAACATTATGATGTTAATTTAGGCTGCACGTATATATATATTTTGCATATTTCTGTGGCATGCAGCTGAAATTGGCTGACAGTGCATTACCTAGAATATTATTCTACACAGATCAATTTGCTTGTAGCAAGCTGAGTGATATCAGTAAACCAAGTTCTTTGTGGAATAGCACTCGCCCACATATTTGTCTGAAGAATTAGTGACTTATTTTGTAATAATTGTTAGCTGCATATTGAATGTAATCATCAATTTTGTCGTGTTCAAACCCTATCAGTGGCATGTTTAGTGGGAGGGCCAACCTGCCGTACCCTTCTGCCTTGCTTGATGCTGAAAATTTGCACAATTTTGCTTGTTGAAAAAATACAATTTATGTATCAGTTAACAAAAAGGCTTTAGCTTTCCTACCCCTGTCTTCCATTAGACAGCATTCTGAGATTAATGGCTGTCTGGAGGATAACAGGGAAAATAATTAGAACTCTGCCATTGCTTTCACATATGCACATTTAAATGCAGAGTTCTTTTAGTTTTAGGTTTAGGTTTAGCTCATTTTTGTGTTTTGTATTTCTGTAATGGTTAAACTTTTTTTTTGTGTTTTATTAATGTAACGGTTAAACTTTCCGTTCTATTATTATGTGTACCGGGTATGCTGTATGTGCAAGTTTGCCTGAAAAGGCCGTCCCTGAAATGACCTATACTGTGTCAGTTGGGACGTTAAACCCTACTCACTCACTCCGGGTACTATCCGTCAGACCCCCTGGTCCTCCTCTTCCTTAAATCTAAATACGCCACTGAGCCCTCTACATTACTTGTGCCTTCTTGTTCCTTTTTTAGTCCGCCCGGAAGCGATAGATTGCGGAGCGGACTTAAGTTTTAGCCCAAATGTTTTTTTTTCCAACGCGAGATCTCCAAGATGCGTGGGCCGACCGGCGTGAAATTTTGCACGATGGTCAGTACTAGGCCCAATTTTATAATGCCAGTCCAAAATTTTGGGTGGCCTTGGCTTGCCTTGCCTTGCCTTCAGGGTGGGCAGGCTCTTACGCCTGCCCAGCGCTGAGGCCGTATCAGTTCGGCCCAATGCGCGTCCCCAAAAGTAACCACAGGTTACAAGTAACGGCTATAAAGCCGTAGTCGGCTATAAAGCCGAAACCAGCACAAAAGC
>Ga0056128_1007062_pt1 | contig 14162 bp, 7 predicted proteins | sample WorMetLIZISLAND2_FD_71113 | JGI IMG/M metagenome (GOLD analysis project Ga0056128, IMG submission 71113) | Marine gutless worms symbiont microbial communities from Max Planck institute for Marine Microbiology, Germany - Olavius geniculatus... ... | reverse complement strand
AACGTAACGTAATGCCGCATTTCGTTTGAATTCACGCATTAATTTCATATATTTATGAAGCTCAAATTGACATATTATATATGCAAGGTTAAATGTCTAATTTAAATCTACAGAAATTGCACGAGTGAGTTTGACTGTGGCCATGGACCTTTAAATATAGAGTCAGGTCAAATGTAACAACTAAGCAGTTGACTCAGATCTGAGTTGTTTAAGCAAAACAGATACATTGCTTTTTAGTGGCAAAAACTAAAGACAAATCAGTGATAACAAGATCATAGTGTAAACAGTGCATAATGCATAATGGATCTTTTTACTAAATTGCTTATATTGTGCTCACATTAGGACCCTCATTGAATAATGTTGTGTGTTGTCATTGTGTTGGATATGTGTGATAGTTGTCACCGGTTTTCATTTGTTATTTATTAGTTATAATTTGTCATCTGCATTTGTTCTGCATGTTTGCTGTAACTGGGTTTGCATGCAGGTTTTCATGTGTGTCGTGAGTTTAATATTAGTGTCTGGCAGTAGATTAAAATCTTGCCATAGTTGCATTCAGTGATGGAAATTATCACTATTTTTTAACGTTATTACTTTAAAACATTTAGATAAGTGTTTTGTGCTTATTATGTAATCATGTGTTATCAGCTTTATGTTTTCAGCAGTTTGATGTGATAAAAGCGACCTGTAAGAAATCTTTCTGCTCACTGTGTTGAAATAATTGTTGGGACACACACACAAGTTTTTAACACAAGTCTTGCTGAAAACATTAGCCAGTTATTGGTTGTATATTGGTTATATTCTACTTTTTACTATTAGAAGAGCCAGTAACTTTTAGATGAATACTGGTGTGAGTGTGAAGTTCTTACTGATTTAGACTTATTATGATGTCAGGCACCTGTAGTAAGAACATTGTGTATATGCAGTTAGCTTATTGTTCAATGTACTGTGCTTATACTTACTGTCAGCCCCTTCTCCTCCAATAGACAGCATTATGCAATTGATGACTGTTTGGAGGATAACAGGAAGATTATTAGAACTGCCATTACTGTTACATATGCACACTTATAATGGCAAGTTCTTACAACTTAGGGTTTAGGTCGTTCCTGTGTTTTATGTTTCATATTACGTTTTTCTCTAAAGGTTAAACTTACTGTTTTGTTATTATGTGTATGTGCATTGCCTGAAAAGGCCATCCCTGAAATGACTTATACTGTGTCAGGTGGGACATTAAACCCTACACACTCACTTATACTTACTGGCATGATGATTGCCAGGCTGAGCTGGTTAATAGCGGGTGGTTTAGCTGTGTAATATAAGTCAGCTGGTACTAATTGAGTTACAGTGCACCTATTGTTGTTACTCAGTCACATCACAAAATCAGCCAGTTATATCATCTTTAATGTACATCATGAATGAAAAAAAACATTCTGTTGTACAGAACACAATTGTTTTAGAAGTTTTTTTCTGCATAACGTAGCAACACATTTGAAGGTGTGGTGCAGTCTTACTGTGATTGCTTTATTCTAAATTTTCTGGAGAATGTGCCGGTGAAAAACAAGTTGAAAATTGCTTAGTATTTGGCAAAGATATGGATAATAGTGCTTAGTGTTATTGTTTCTTTATGACTCACGGCATGCTTGTGTTTGTTGACAGCACTGATCGAGTGTTCAACCCGTCTGGTGAGGTGCCTGTCAAGAAGTTTATCACTGTCTGACATTGGTCGGTATACGTCACAAGTCCGTCTTTCAGATCAATATATGTTATCATCATCGTTACCTTGTCAGTATTACTGTATTGCTGCATCTTTTGTTATTACTAAAAAATGGCGGGAAGCATATGAGTGTATATTCAGTGGTTTGTACAAAATCTGAGAACAGTTGCTGCATACAATAACGTTGTGCCTGAAAGTCATGTGGATTAAAACAAAACTGCAATAATATGTGTAGTCCGTGCATTCTTTGTGCATATGAAGTCTGAATTTTCTGCGGTATTTCCAATTCGCTCGCTATGTAAATATGTTTTTACATGCTTTTGAAATATTTACATAAATGTTTTATTTTAAGTTTAAGCTTGAATTTGCCAAATGATGCTGTATTTTTCACTGAGACATGTAATAACTCTGGTTGCTATTATTATGAGCTTCTTATCTTATTTATTTATCACCTTTGAACAACTTTGGGAAGTAGATATTAACATTGCGATCAGTGTTTGTTGGGTCAGCATTCAATTATTGATGAGAATACGCACAGCATAAAAATGTGAAGTTTTGACCCATTAATGCCAGGCCAAAATTAACACTCTGTACTATCGTATATTGTGTCCACAAAAAGTGGCCCTGTAAACATTTTGCAATAGTAAGCACAGACCTGCACCAAGTTAAGATTTTACATCCATTCCAAACACTACAGTGTAGTTTTAGAGAAATCTGCCTTGTTATTACGTATGTATCAAATTTGTAAAAATGCAGTCAAATGCTAGCAGTTTTCAAACACAGTTTGATCTGATGTTAGTATCTCAATACTTCTGGGTGGGGGAAGCACTTTTTCTGGACACAGCATAGTTTTGATAACTGATAAGTGACAGATGAGCAGTTGTAATCTGTCACATTGCTTTGAATTGCTGTTACTCAGTCATTAGTGTTATTAAAAAGGTCACTGCTAGCGGTAGATCGGCGATCTCACACTAGTGAGCAGAAAATTACTAGTGGTAGATCGCCACTTTATCTAATTACATTTATCACATTATTAATGTAAGGATGCAGCCATATTTTTTCACTGCATTATTAGGACTGTGGTTGGGACTGAAATATCAGTCACTTTGTTATCAATTACTAAATTTATTCAAAAACAATATATTTTAAAGTCTTTGTTACAAAGAAACAGATATGGCTTGAGATGGACTCTGATATAATGCTGAATAAGCCTGATTTAAATATGTGACAGTGTCGTGGCATGGTCCTATGACTAACAGGAACAAGTTCTACCATGTACCTAATAATGTGCCTACCCAATCTACCTCTAGCAATTTTCCAGTGCTAACAGCAAGATCGCCGATCTACTGCTAGAATTATTGTAGTAAAAATAGTTTTGTGACTGCAAATGTATTCAGGTACGTAATGGTGATTAGTGTCAACTGTTGTGCATGTGCACTTCATACAGTTTTGGTGATACTAAAAGTGCCTAATTTTATTGTTTTTTTTTGTGAACGTTATGGGTAGTGCAAGTTGACAAATGATGATAGTGTCGGGCTGTCAGCTTGTTTGGCATTAAATGCTCTGCTGAATTGATTAACTTCTTCGCTGTGATGTTGAGTTGAATTATCAGCAGAATTCTGAGCCTCTGTACTTCAAATTTTTTGATGTTGGGACTAAGTATAAGCCTGTGGCATGCTGCATTTCTATCGCCAATTCATACAAATAAACGGAGACAAACTGCCTGTGTAATGACTACTCGAAAATTATTTCAAATTTTACACATTTTTAACATACTTGAAAAATTGTGATGTGGTGTGAACATCAGTGACATGCTAAGCAGACATACCATTTTTTGTTGTTGGCTATATTGTTCAGTGTTCACTGAAACTGAAATTTGAAACACATGCAGACACTTATTAGTCAGTTACTTAGAAACGTGTGGATAGACTCTGGCTGTTGCCCCATTTAGTCATTTACAAGACTGATTGTTGGTTCCATGTGTATGATTGTTGTTTACTAATCTTTGCCTTATTTTTTGCTGCAAAAAAGTAAATGTAAATGATGGTGCTGTTTATGTGAACATCATTCTAGTTAATGTATATGCCTTTAGCAAGTATATTTGGAGCAAGTGGGTACAGAAGTCAGTTATGCGGGTGGCTAATACTCGTTTACAGTCATTGTGGCAGTACAGCTTTCATCTGGTTTACTAATAAGTGCTTTTTCATTACATCTCATATTTAGCTATACTGCCAACCATTTTTTTCATTTTCTACTACCGTGTGTTTTCGTCATTTTGTAGTTTATCGTTTATTGGATGATAATGGAATACGGGTGTCAGTGTCATGCAGTATGAAATCTGTGTTTCATGTAAGCAGTGTTTAACTCATGTTATTCTCTTTGAAAAGTATACCAGCAAATAGTTTCTGTTCACCACATGCGTATGTTTTTCATCTGCCAGACAGTCTGTACTGTGCCGTTAATTTAATTTACATGGTCACTGGTCGGTCATTAGTAGTCATTGCATATATCTATCAATTGTGCTTGTATGCTGTTCATGTCCATGCAGTGTGTGGAGCTGTAAGTAGTATGTATTGTATAAATGGTGGTTTGCATAGATAAATGATGCTGTAACTTATGAGATAAGTTTCATGTGTGCTTTCGTCAACAGACAAGGCAGACAGATGATGTTTCATTACTCATGATGATGTAATGACAACCAGTGTTTGGATAAAAAACCTGTCTCATCTTCTGGTTTTAACTTAGAAGAATGTAAAAAAAATCTGCCAAAATGTAATTCAAAATCTGTTCATTGTATCAGCTGGTCTCAAGCAGACTGTGGTTATAAGTTGCTGAAGAATTAATAAAATTTTAGTTGTTTTATATGAGAATTAGTGTCATGTGAGAACAACTGTTGTTTTTTTGGATAATCCTGTTTGTACTTGGGTTTCTTATTATAGCATCCAAATATGGAAATCTGGGCAGTGTTAATCTGACTTGCTACATTTTTGAACATGCACCTAGATACCTAAGTCACTCCACACTGCATGTCTTTTTTTTTGTTTCTTTTATGATGATACAGCAGGCTGTAATCTTGCATCAGCTATCATTGGTTTAGTTTGAATTTTGTTTTGATTTTGCATGGGGTGCAAAAACATTCTTTGTGCATTTTGTGTTTGCATGAATTCTTATACATTGTCTGATATCAGTGGGCTTTTTCTGGTTAAACGTGTGGTTCTAATGATATTTGTGCTGTTTGAGGAATTTCTAGCAATTACATACCAGCTATTATAGTAAAGTATTCAGCAGCAAATATTTGAAAAAAAGTGTTGAGTTATTTTGTTATTCTTTGCTGATGTTGAAGTTTTTTTGAGCTTAATGGTCTTCCTCTCCTGGCATGGGTTGTCTGTATGTTGTCTGTCACGGATGTGTTGCGGCTAAACTGTAGGTAGGTCTTACCAGAAACCTTTTTCACAAATAATTAGCCCTTTGACGTAAACCAAGGCTTGCAAAATTTCAGCTATCCAGTGCAAGGAGAACATTTTCAAATTTGGGTTTGAATGGGAGTAGGAAAAATGCGCGTTTTTCAACCGAAAACTGGTTGTATCTCAGAAAAGGCGAGACCAAAACGAAACGGCAACCAAGGTTGCTATTGTTCATTAATAATAAGTTACATAAGCCTTTTCAGATGACATGAAAATTTTCGACCGTGGATGTCCTTGAAGGGTCATTACACCCTACTGTGGCTATATGGTACGTCGTAGGGGGTCGGCGATATACCATTGGATAGGGCGATGACTAGTTTTTATCGGCAGTTAATAGTAACCATGTCTCTATCTGCAGCAGTTTGATCGCAATTTTGAATGCAACGTTGCTGCCTGTAGCTATTACCCACGTGCGCCAAATTACTATATTACCAAGCGTTAATTGTAACGTTCGATATAGCAGGGTCACCATGGCGGGTATGGGACTAATCACTCTAGGGAATTGCTTTCTTTCCGTGACTAAAAGCCAGATGCTGGCCTTCGGACACAAGTGGTACGGTCGGCCCTCTCTAGCGACAGCTGTGCTTGTATACTTGTAACTGCTTTTGTCAGTTGCAGACAGTGTGGAAAGGCTTTTTTTCTAAGTGATGTTGGTTATTTTCTTAGGTTCTTGTTGATGAAACTTGTAGTGCCAGTGTCTCACGCAGCACAAATGCAAAATACGCTGTCACGGATGGACGACCAGAGCCTCTAATTAGTGAACTCTGTTCAAACCGAGGTTGAAAACTCGTGTCTTCAAACAGTGATTAACGAGGAAAACTGGATTTCTCACCGCGTTACCTTGGTTGTATCTTAAGCATGTGTCATAGCCCTATGACACATTTTTAAACTCATAGCCTAAGTTTCCCTAACTTGGAACTTTGCGACTTTTCGTTTTCCGCATTACACACCAATGAAAGAGAATCAAATCGGTCAGTGCTTAACGCAGCTCGTTTAGGTTATTGATTGGTTTATTTATAACAACCGCGTTGCGAGCTGGTGGTTTCGCTTTCTGGGTTGCTGATGCTGTGCTGGCGTCATTGCCCTGTAGGCAGAATGGAGGTGGAGTTGCTGCTAAGGTATTTTATAACGTTGCTTAGTTACCGCATATAGGCTAACCAGTCTCATAATAATGACCTACTGAGATCCAATGATATAATCATCATTAACTACCGTCGTCAACTACAACGTCTGCGCTGCACATGATTCAGACTAACTTTACGTTACAGTAAAAAAATTATCTGAAATTCTACGACATTCTCATACGACATTCTGATCCAGAATGTTTGTATATACTATCGACAAAATGCTTAGGCCCTTTAATATACTAAGTCTGTAAAGTTACAGCACAGCTCAGACAGACGAACAACCTGTATGATTAGCTTATGGACGTCGGTCGTCTTCTGATTGCATATTTCAGTTTTCCGAGCCAACTTTGCTACGACGTGTTGATTTGAAACTATTTTCCCGATTCAAGTTTGATTTTGGCTCAGACAGTAGACAGGACCATAATGCATTGTGAAGCGCAAGTGAAATATTTTAAATTTTATGATGGTGTGAAAGACTAGGCTGTAACGATGATGTACATCTGCGACCGGTAGTCAAATTGATGAATAAATATCAGAATTAATATAAGTGCGAAATAATAAATAAATAGCTAAGCAATACGCCTATAGGCTATGCCTACAGTCATTGATCTCTTTTCCAATAATGCACATATCCTCTTGCGAGTAATGTCGTGCACGTGAAGCGTTAACAAATGGCTAATTATTATACATCTGCCTGCTAATAGACCAAAGAGATTGTGTCCAAAACGTGCCGGTTTAACTGTTTTAAGTTTATTTTCTATACCATACTTGCATTATTGCCAATAAACTCACTAAATCAGCGACTGATTCATTTAGTGTATAAACTTAGCAAATCGTTCTTTCTCTTTGCGCGTCATTTTTAATTTGCGGCGAGCACATGCAATTGGATTCATGTACATCTTGTATCTTGTATCATGCACGTATATCATTTACGACAAAACGATTTTAACAGTTCCGCGAATGTAGGTCCTGCAGACGGGACAGTTGCGGAGTCTGGGCGCGCACTGGTCACAGGAGACTAGATGTCCGCAAGGTAGGAAGACAGTGTTGACGTCACTGTCCATGCAGACTTTGCACGTCTTCGCCTCGCGAAGTCGACGATTCTTCTCCCTCAACTGATGCTCCTCATCTTCGTTATCTGCCAGCAACAATTATGCTGCTGCAGGCGATTCCGATTATTGCTATACGCATTTCTCCGTAGCGTGGTCTTTGTCGTCTGTCTCTCTCTCTTTCTCACAATCGTGCACTTTGTATGCTTAAACCGTTCGACGTTTGTGTAGGTGCTATTTGGCAGGATCATTTGTAGGGTCCAAAGACACGTTGTGTCAGGTGGGGTCGGGGACCCCATAAAGGGGAGATTTGGGGCTGAACCCACAGCGCCCTAACCAGAACATGCAATTGCAAATTGTTGCTGACACTATTTTTACTTTTAGCAAATAAAAAAAAGAGTTGCGTGGACTGGCGACAGCGATTCCGCCTCTTACTAAGTTTTTTTGGACTTGTTATTTAGGATTGTTTTATCGATATGCTACGACAGACTGAGTATTAGGCCTACAGCACAACATGTGCATGTAGTCTTAATAAATGTTTCTTGTTCAGGCTTATTAAAAGTTTTTTTGCATTTTGTGTTAGAAAATTACGTTTATGTATAAACGTAGGCCTATAGGCGTACAAAACACTCAAGACCATAAGATAGGTCTATTTAATGTTGCTGCATATGATTTATTATAGGCGACTACGCCATACGGGCTACAGCACTATATTCATGTCACAGTTTATCACGTCACATGAGTCATGACAAATGTTGCGACATCTAACGGACCTGGTTTGTTTGATCCGCTTGTGCTGTCCGTACTGCAACACCCAGGCTCCGCGGCGTGGCGTCTACCGCTCCTAGTTCCGGTCGCGATGCCGTCGACACTAGCAGTACCGACAGCAGCGTGATTGGTCGGACTGCGGTCACCTGTCTTCGTGTCCGGGTCACCTGACGCCATCCGGTTAGAGTTCGCTGATGGGGCGGCTGGGGCGGCGAGCGAGAGCTGTGTCGACCACGTCGACGCCTGCTGCGTTTCATTACAACGCAGGCTGCGATTGTCTTCAGCGGTGAACGCTTGGCCGCCAGGTGTCGTGGCGCTCGAAGGCGACAGAAGCTGACAGCGCGGAGATCGCAGTGAATGCTGACGAACCGGATCCAATTCCGGCCCTTCACGCTGCGACCAATCTCTGATAATCAGTCCGCACGAGTCACACAGAATCTCATCGGCGACGCCAGTGTATCGAAACCCAGCACGTGCCAGTCGCAGCAACGAGTACCGGCAGCTGACTGCAGGCCAGCTGACGTACGTCGACAGCCTTTTCAGATGTTCCATCGAATTCACGCAGACACTTTCACGAGTTTACAGGCGATCATTTTGGACAGCGTAGACCTACGCCTTGTCTACGCTTCTTCCATCAGTCAGCTTATTATGTAATACGCCCGCGCATTTTTCAGCAATTCTGCGCACTGTTTAGTGGGTCTACACCGCATAGCCTACATCAGCGCATATTCAACAACATTGTGCGCAATTTTAAATGTTCCGGCCTGCTGCCACATAAGCCTCGTCTATGCTAAGCGAATCTATATAGCCTATTATTTAAACTTTCTATAGAGAGCTATTGTAGATGACATCATCTCGTCGTCAGAAAATAGAGGCCTACGCCTGATCGACAGCGAAAGTGATCGTAAAAACCTGTCGATGACGTGACGTTGTTCAGGATATACACTGTGTCTAAAAAACGTCACTTTTTATGTGCAATAGCAAATGTAGTAGGCCTACTAAGCGCGTACTAGCTAGGCCTATAGTAGGCCTAGGCCTAATGTTGTCTGTCTGTCCGTCACGTTTCGGTACCGAACCAAACCTCGGTACCTTCTTCATAATGCACAATTTTTGCTAGGTTAATATCAACTAGCTGGAAAAATGTTGAAGATAAGCATGAACACTTTGCAAATTTAAACAAATGTTGTCGCGCCTCTTATGAGCGTTCGCTCAGATTTCTTGTATATGCTCGTACTGTAGGGGCCTAGCCTGCCTTGTAAAAACTGACAACTATTACTTTTATGGCACACAGTACAATGTCGAAATAGGCCTACAGTCTCCAGATAGAACTCGTGTCACATCAGAAAATTTCAAGTAACGTTAGCACTTGCACGTTATGCCTCAGATTCAGCAGTTTTTCTGTTGACACTGTGCGCGATACAAATTAACTTAGTTAAACTTAAAAAGACTGTTCATATTGTCAAAGACGAATTACGCCAATAGTCGATCCGTCGATCGCCTCGTCAACGACATGCTGCTGCAGACTATACTACGCAGCAGTCACGTCGCTGAAAATCGCATTTTGATAACAATTCAAATTTGTATAAATTTAGGCTGAGCTTAATGGTTTTAAAGATAATTCGTAATTTTTTGATAGAGGTAAGAATATCAGGCGTTTTAGGGAGTTGCAAGACGAACGGGAAGCGGCCGACGTCGCAGTGTACCTGGAAAGGCCGTGCATATAGTGTTTATTTCCAATTCTAAGAGGTAAGTTTTTTTTGCAAAAAAAAAAATCGGATGACATCTGCCAAATGTATCACAACAATAAAAAGGTGATTTTTTGACGAAACGCCGTGTATATATGACGTATATACCTCACATTATTTTAGCCCCGTCTTTCCGTCCGTCTGTTCGTTTATCCATCTGTCGATCTGTAACGTTCATGATTTGTCGTCTTATAGGTAAGCTATTTTGAAATGGCATCTTAACATAACTAGCGTTTATCTTACTGAGTGGCTGTTTATAGCAGAAATTGTTCAGAAACGGACAGAGTACATGTATTGCATTTTTAAAATGGAGACAATACAATAGGTACAAGGTTGCTATAAGTTGCATACGCGCTTTCGACTGGTGCCGAATTCAATGACCTTGAATAACCTTGAACGGCCAATGCGGATTTTGCCTTTTGCCGGATTTTGTTCTCAAAGTCCAGCACAAAAAGTGTTTCTGATTACTTTATGACAATCACGGTACACGTAAGTATATGCAAACATCTGCAATTCCCTGGACAAACGATAGTGCGATAATCGAAAACAATTTTCAGTGTCTTTACAAAATATAAAATACCGTGATATTTTATTCATCACGTGTCATTGCAACATTATTTGGTATAATACTATAACGAATAAAATACAAATAACATACGCAATACAACTTTATACAGAATGCACAGTATCATAAAGTTTCTTCAATTTATAATAATAGCACAAATTAAACAGAAAGCACCCAGCGAGTAATGCAGATTTTTGCCAAGGCTATGTTTTCGTTATAGTTTTATAAATTATTCTTGCACACTGGCGAATCGACTTAGTTCTAATCTCTAGCACACAATGAGTGAACAGATTCTTGCATAATACGACAGCGTTGTACACGATTACCTATCGTCTCCAAGTGTGTCTCCAAAGTCTCGACAGCTTCGTGAAAATTCGGCATGATCTTAACATACTGCTGAGAATTAATCAACAGAGTTAAATACAAAATCTATAAAAGTATAACGCACGGATCGACGACATAATAACATTATATATACTATCCTTGCCGGAAGAACAAATGGCATTATGCATAATACATAATATAACTTGATATAAACAGAATACATAACAAAAATATTCAAACAACTGCAACCGTAAAAAATAGATATTAAATGCAGGATAAATTAGCACCAGTACGATTACGTTTATCACAAAAATTATAATGCCACTTAAACACAACGAATATGCAACACATGTACTCTGTCCATTTCTTTGTCTATCTTGTACTTCGTGTACGATTTTATAATAAATAGACAAATAAATAAATAAATAGGTATATGTTACGTAAAACACGAATGAAACTCATGAAACATTACAGCACCAAATAGACATCTGCAACAGCAACTATGTAATGGTGTTATTCAGTGTTTTTGTTTGGTACTTATTTTTCCAATTTTTTTCTGACTTTTTCGGTATTTTTCGTTTTTTTAATTTCTTATTGTTTTCAATACTGAAATTATTATATAATCAGTAAATGCATGAAATGCATAAGCGCATGCAAACTTATTGGAACGTTGTTGGTCTTTGAAGAGCACAAGCTTATGTTGTAGGGGCCTAAGTTGTAATATCAAAGATGACCTCAAAAGGGTTCGGACTATCGAAGTTGTGTAGTCGAGATGAGATCCACGCTTGCACGTGCTCCACATACGAAAGCTCCCGGGTATAGATAGGCCTACACTGTGTCTAAAAAACGTCACTCATTTTATATTTGTGATAACGTAATCTGATGTCATTCAATTTTGCCAATTTATGGCACAAGCATACAACAGAAAATTTCAAATAAACATATTATACACAGCCCACTACATCTCGTTTTGTATGTTCATACTTTACTTTGTAAAACCTAAAAACGACGTTTGCGGTGTGCGTTCTAATGCAAAGCTAATTTTTACACAGTGTGCAAGCACATAAAACAAAATTGTTATGGGCTGTGCATAAGACTGCATATGTATTTTGTTTTAAATTCCTTGAGCATGTTTCTGCCAAAAAAGCAGAATCGAATGACATCTGCCAAAGATATCACAAAAATAAAAAGGGTGACGTTTTTGAGACACAGTGTACAGTGTACACACGCTTGTCAGCATCCAAGTTTACGACAAAAAAGTCTTAACAGTCCCACGGATGTAGGTCCTGCAGACGGGACAGTTGCGGAGTCTGGGCGCGCACTGGTCACAGGAGACTAGATGTCCGCAAGGTAGGAAGACGGTGTTGACGTCACTGTCCATGCAGACTTTGCACGTCTTCGCCTCGTGAAGTCGACGATTCTCCTCCAACAACTGCTGCTCCTCATCGTCATCTGCGCATCATGCAGAACAGTTACAATAGTGATGCGTACAAAATCATAATCCAGATCAAGACTACGGTTTCGAGAGTCGAAATCACATCCCAGAATTGAAATGTTAAGAATAGTTGCTATCGGCATTAACTGCATGTTACAAATCGCTAAGCAGTTACCATTCTACACAATACGAATGCGTGATTTTTGCATGTGATAAACCCAAATTCCATTACGCCGACTTTGCGACAAAGTTACGACAAAGTCCTCGGACTTTTATGGTCCGCGTCCGCGATTGTTACTAAAACTTTTCTTCGGACTTTGTCGTCGACTTTCCCCGTGTCTTTTCACGAACTAAATTCCAATAAATCGATTTTTTTACTGTAAACAAAATTGTCGCAAACTTATCACGGACTTTGTCGCAAGCATCTCGACATGTCGTTTGAAAGCCCAAAACTTCCCCATGACATCTCCGTTCCATGGTCCGTGTCCGTGACTTTTGCCAAAACTTCCCCGAGGGGAGGGGAAGTCTCGGTGAAAGTCGGCGTTACGGAATTTGTGCATTATGGTGGCAGACTGGCAGGTAGGTCTAAAGTATCACACCATAAAAAAACGTAGAAACAAGAAATCAGCGCAGTTATAGCCTACTAAGCGTGCTTGTCGTCGACGTATTCTGTGTAGTTCGTTGCTGAGCCGAGTTTGTCGCCGGCGACGTCTGTTGCTCACTACCGCGAGTCCCTAGTGCTTCTTGGTCAAATAGTTCTGTGCGGTTGTCAGCAGACTGAGCAGCTTCAGTGGTGGCAGTTGTGCTTCTGTTGTCACTGGGAGTGTACTGGGTGATGTCACTGACAATGAGTGCTGCCACCTGCTGGTCGAGTGACGCGTGTGCGGGGATGTTGCCGACGTCTTGTTGACGCACGAACGGACAGTCGGGAAAATGTCGGCGGTGCTCGACCCACGGGTCATCGCCCGGCTGCCAGTTGTGAAGCACACCGCGACAGAATGCACAGCACGCCCGGTCAGTGCGTCCGGTGTAGTAAAGTCCAGCACGGGCCAGGTCGCACGGCTGGACGACGTCACACGCCGGCCAGTCGTGGAACGTCGACAGTCGCGCGCTCTCCTCTCTCAGCAGCAAGTAGTCGGGGTTAACGCGGTCTACCGCAGCACGGATACCTGCTTCCGGGTCACGTGATGTCACAGTGTTTCCGGTAGGTTGGATGTCGCTGTCGATGACGCCGTGACGCTTGGCACGCTCCAGCGCTGAACGATAGACTTCCGCTATGTTGGATGTGGACTGTTCCATCGATGATACGTGGGCAGTAGTCGGCAGTGCTTGAACATCCGATGTAAGACCTTTACTGTCACTGCTATTCGGCGACTGCGCCGAGAAGAACGGACACTGTGGAGAACGCAGTCGATGCTCGTTGAGTGGGCTCACGTTTCTCTGCTGCCAGTCGCTCATGGCGAGACCACACAGCGGGCAGGTCACCTCGTCCGAGACGCCTGTGTACACGAACCCAGAGTTTGCCAGCGACAAGCAGGAAACCGCCGTGGCCGCTGGCCAGTTGGCGTACGTGGCGATCCGGTCCAGATTTCCCATTTTTTCTGCACGCACTCGCGAACTTCCTACTGTCGACGAGAAATAGTAAACCGCGGTACTTTCTGACGAAAGTGAACAGCCTGCAGCAAACCAACTCGACCGATTGGCAAACGCGCATTTTTGCTGTGTGTATTTGTGCTATAGGCCTACCATTTGGCAAATTTTCAGCCGAAGCTGCTGTGTGTCTAACGTTACACAAAACAGCGTAAACTTTACTTTCGAGGTCATGCACAACACTGATAATGTAAGCAAGGCCACCGGGAATTCCCGGGAATTCGCCGTTCGCAAAATTCCCGCGGGAATTCCCGGGAATTTTTATGAATTGACATTTTTGCACTAGCCAATACTGTTTTCCCTTAGTTCTCCTCGCTGGAAGCG
>Ga0056128_1007059_pt1 | contig 14165 bp, 5 predicted proteins | sample WorMetLIZISLAND2_FD_71113 | JGI IMG/M metagenome (GOLD analysis project Ga0056128, IMG submission 71113) | Marine gutless worms symbiont microbial communities from Max Planck institute for Marine Microbiology, Germany - Olavius geniculatus... ... | reverse complement strand
TTCAAATTTTTTAACCCCCAAAAGGCACATCCTTGCGCGAGACCGCGTCGTTTGAGCCATCGCACGCAAAAATCCGCCGAAGGGTCTGACCTGTAGGTGAGTTGACTAAAAAAAAGGTATTTTTGCGTATATTTCACCCATTTGCCGGGAAGCCCCCCTTGAAGGGATTTACATGAAATTTTGCATGAGGCGTCATCTCGCCGACATAATCAACCGTGCGAAATTTTATCTCAATCAAATCAGGGGTTTTGATTCTGTGGGGGGTCGAATTTTTGGCTTTCCCATAAGAAAGAGAAGTCGCCGTTAACACAGGGCTTGAACTACCGTTCAGCCTGTGATAGAGCTTAAACTTGTTTTGTTGTGTTCGTACTACACTGCGTCTCAAAAAATATTTCCGACATTTTTAAATGTAACTTCAAAACCGATTACCAGATTTTGATAATTTTTGGTACAAATATTCCTGACACAACATACCATCGAAAGACCGTACAGTTTCCCACCTCATCCAATGTATGCCTTTGCACTACCTGGAGAAATCAGATCAAGTGAAACATGTGTTGCAATAAACGGAAAACCTTATAAAACATCCTCGACATTATCGATCTTAATTTAAAGAAAAATTAGCAGATTTTAATAATTTTTAGCAAAAATATTTCTGACACCACTGGCTATTAAATAAGTGTTTTAGTTTCTACCTCACCCAACGTCTGCTTTTGCACTACCTGGGGAAATCAAACCAAGCAAAATAGGTGCTAAAATGGATGAAAAACGGCAATAAATTCTCTCTATCCTAATCTGGGGGCCCCGAAATCCAGTCTATTACAAAATTTGACTGTACAGCCTGAATTGGTCTGAAGCAGAACATTATCGACACTGCTGTCAATGAATAAAAAAAGCGTCTCCTTGCTTGTGTTGGCTAACACTTAAAGCAATTTTACTGCAGGCAATTAAAAAATGGCCAACTGGATGAAATGTCAGTCAAAGTGTTTGAAATGTGAACAAAATGTGTTTTTACGCGTTATGTTAATTAAGCAATCTTATCGCATTGGATAAAAAGTGATATTTCGTTGGTTGTGTTTTCCCCAGGTGGTGCAAGAACAAACGTTGGGTGAGGTGGGAAACTAAATGGTCGTTTGATGGCACGTTGTGTCAGAAATATTCTTACCAAAAATTATTAAAATCTGACAATTGGTTTTCAAGTTACAGTCGAAAATGTCGGGGGTGTTTTTTGAGACAGTTTATAGAGACCGTACTGCTAGAGTAAATAAGCAAGTACGTGCGATATCGTACTTACACCACGTTCAGATCGCATGTACTACACTGGCGCTAACTTTACGAGGCAGAACTGCAACCGAAAGTTGCGAAACGAAAACAATATCATTGCGAGCTGATCGAGCACGGTTTAAGAAAGCACCATTCTTGGTGGAAGTCTGACAGTGACAGCTCTGATCGATATTTTCTAAGATACTGTAGTTAAAACGAAGCAGTGCAACTGAAACATCACTGCCAGAGAAGTATCGGTAGGTCTTTCTTTCTCTGCGGCGGAATAAACTCGATGGGTGGCGCACGGCAGCCAGGAAATCTCTGGCGCGTGGGAGTGAGACGACCGATACATGCGTGGTTCGCCCGGCAGCGTGCCTGCCGTGAGAGAATTGTGCCTTCGGACCTACGTCTGATTGAATTCCCAAGTCTGCTACGGAGACAGGCGCAGACGTTCTCAGATGCATCATCAGCACGCGCGCGCTCTGCACCATTCATCATCATTAGCAGCAGCAGCAGCTGGACGTATCAAATGCGTAGGTTTACTATGAAGTGGGGTGTAAAATGAGAAATAAAATGCAATGAAAACTAATGTTGGCCGAAAGCGAACACTACATACGTAAAATTGCGAGTGTAGATGAAAAACCAGCCAGTAAGTAATAACGCCAATTTTATGCATTATTGCAAAACGTTCCCCATTATTATGTTTGGAATTACAAACATTGACAATATTGCATTTAAATTAACAAGAAATTTGAACTAATGCTCACGAGACGCGCGAAAGCCTATAGCATGCCCATGCTTATCATTCTGCAACCGTTTTCACGAAAGACTGGCCAACATCGAAAAATAGCGACTTTTACGGGGGTACCGTTCTTTGATGCCCTCGTGCGCAGGTTTTCTTAAACCTAAAAAAATTAAGACTTGGACCGTTAAAATCCACGTTCAATGCTGAAAATTTCATATGTAGCTTGTCCATGTCTATCTCAATTGATTTCGGCGCAATTCGCTCTTGAAATGTGTCTCGCAGCCCGAAATCGCCAAAAAATCCATAAAACCCCTATTTTAGCGTTCAAGGTCATCCAAGGTCATTGAATTCGGTAGCAATCAAAAGCCAGTGTACGACTTCTTATTAGTGATTAACAGTAACATTATCTCGCACCGTTATTGAGAAACAGCGACCTATTGGCTAAAAATCGCAAATTTTCCCACCTCCTCTCATTTAGCGCCCTCGTTCAGGGTGACCCCTTAAGAATTTACTAAAAAACTTTACGGTTCCTGAAACTAGAGTCTTCCAGGCAGCCGACGGTAAAGATTTGGTGATCCTAGCTTGCACCGTTTTTGACTGATCCACCCGTGTGACGGACGGACAGACAGACGAACAGACAAAATTGCGATGGCTAAGACGCGCTGAAAGCACGTACAAAATCACATAAGTGCAACCAGTTCAATTTTTTTCTTGTCTGTCTCACTAAAACGTTATGAGCATGATTATTAGTTATTCTGTACGGGCATTTTGGAGTTTCTCAGCTATGTAATATGTAATTTTACTGACCATCACACAGCTACCCAGAAAAAAATCCCATAACTAATTATTGATTGATTGACAATGTTATGAATCGTCATTATACGCGAGTTGCTAAAATACTATCGTTGGTCTCGTGATGCTGCAAAAAAGTAATGTGGGAGTTTTGTTTACTCCCGTTGCCATGGAAAGAGCAGCAGCAGCAGCTCGCCTGGTAAATCACCAACATCTGCCTAGTGCTGCACGCATGCGCAGACGTTCAGTCGTCACTCGTCAGGATTATTTACATCAACACACGACTTGCAAAAGGCGCGTTCGTTTGTGCGTTCACACGATTGCCAACCTTTTCTTATTGCCTCAGACACGCGACTGACGCCTGTCTGACCAATGCCGCATTTGATTCATTCAATCACTGCCTTTCCACCGTCACGCCGCCATTTCCAGCGTATAGATCTATTCGGCAAGATATGTCAGCGAGTAGGCCTATCGTTACACAATTTCATCTATTGTTAGACACGTTTCAATTTCGTGCAACATTAAATCACGACTATAGTGTATTTACAATATTAAACTGCTGTTCACAAAACATGGCAGATCGTCAAAAATAAATTTCTTGTCACCAGATGTGTTCTTTCAAGCTCGAAACGCACCTAACTTCTGGTGGAGTTAACGACGCCCACACTTGTAAATCGGGCGGAGAGAGAGACGGGGCACCTGTCCCCATTCCCCCTCAATCGGAACTTTTTGCCCGGTCTTACAGACACGACTAAGAACGTCTCATTGCGCCGACTACTATTACGTGACTTCACTGTTTAAGCTTATTGTTACGTGTCCTTGTAGTCTTAGGACTTAACGCCACGCGAAAGTTTATTCGTCCTTCATCATCATCATCGTCATCATCAATCGACACCTTTGGCGTCTTGCTCTCGGCGCCTTTGGCGTCTTGCGTCCTACTGCAGAGTCCTCGACTGCTGCTTTTGGGTATTTTTAAAAGTTTCTAGTTATTATAAGTATACATATACGTTTCATCACGGTAGGCCCTATGTAGACCTATTATGCGAGTGTAACGAGTTACTGGATTGCAATATCCGGATTGCAAGAGCCTTCTTCTAAGAGGAAGAAAGAAAAGGAACAGAAGGAAAGGGAGAGGGAAGTTTGTGTTATCTCACTGTCGAATCGTTTGCCTGCTGCTCTAGTACAAAACAAAAATTTATCCGCGTTTAAGACTAGGTTGCGATCTCTTGATTTATCATATGCCTTACGGGGCAAGTCATAGGTTGTCTCTACAGGGTGCGGCATAAAAAGTATTCCCTAAAGTTGTTTGTCATTTTCTGAGCAACCGCTTGGACTTTTTGGCCAAATTTTACACTCTTGTTACGTGTTTAAATAGTCTAGTAAAATGCCAAAAGGCATATTATTATTTTCAACTACGACAAAATTACTAAATTTTTCACGTAACCACATCGTCATTTTTCCCGTTCACAAGCAGCGGAATATATGCAGAACGAACGGCGCACCATGTTTGCCTCTCATACGAACATATTATTATTCGAACAACATAACAAACAATTTGGCAGTGACTTTGAGAACTTGTCATGTCCATCGCCGGCTTTCACGCATGCATTTATTATCTTAGTAAAGTTTGTAACAACCTTGTTGATGGCAAGTTGTCTCAGATCACTTGCAATGTTAAGACGCGTTTCAATCGTCACGCTTGACCGAAGTGAGATAATCGGTGGGGGTTACAACAGTCTAGTCTAGACACTGTAGTAAGATAAAAGAACAAAGTAAATCATAAAATTACGTGTAAAATAGCGACTCCGTTCTGTGGCTCGCAGTGCATCATTTATTGTACGATGTTTTTTGCAAGTCGACGAGATTTTTCTCTGGTCGTAATTTCTAAATTGTGTACGTACTACGAGCGAAACCAATGACGTGATGCAAGCCGCGAGTTCCCGCTGTGCTTATCGTCTGCACGTTTACTTACTTACTCCCTCGATCGATCAAGAAGCATGGGCATCGATTCCTGTGGGACAGGGGGACATGTCCCCCAATATTTGGCGTTCCCCAATATTTGAGAAGTAATAGCAGCAACTTTTCATCCAAGCAACATTTTGGTCAGTCGATTCCCAGGAAAACCATTAAAATTGTTGCCAGCAGATGACATAGGCCTTATTTTGAGGCTAAATGCACCAAATTAGATTTCGGCTGGTTTCCGCCCCAAAGCCGACTGGGGAGCTTATAGCGCTCCCCCAGACCTTTGAGCTCGATTTTAGGGAGCCTGCTTGTAAGGGAAAGAAAGGGAAAAGAAAAAGGGATGAAAAACGAAGAAGGAAAACGGAACAAAAAGTGAGCCGAATCCGCCACTGTATGTCCGCCCTACCGTGAGATGAGATCAACGCCTATTCTGACTGGACCGGCGATCGATCACCTCACTGACTCAGTTAGAACCCACGCGTGGCCCTGCCTAATTCCTTATCGCCCTGTCTGTCCGTCTGTCTGTCAGCGTCTTAAGGTCAATGTACTGTGCACAGATTACATTCTTCGCATCAATTTTCTACGTTTTTTTACGATATATTCAGCCCTGGTCAAACTGTGTGTCCCGTCGTGAGAAAAACGGCGACGTGTAAACACCAAAACTAAGACAGGGCATCATCCACACGTCGCAGATGACAGCTCCAGCAGGCGTTTTGCAGACTGCTTTCTGTCTTCATTTATGTATCATTCTATGTATCACTTTTCATTTTTATCACTTCTCTTTCTTTATTTGGAAAATGCCAATCACTTTTTTTGTAAGCGCGGTGCAGCCTACATAGGGGTCTATGACACGCCATTGCAACTTGATGCCGTTGAGTGCAGATAGGGCACTGGCACAGTCTGCAGGAAGAAGTGCCACAGCATGCAGCTAGCAGTTGCCATATTATCTAGGCAAAAAACCTTCTAAGAAACCAGCATGTGTCACTGAAAATTATGGAATATTATCAACATTATCCGTAAGGTGTTGGAGAATATCTCTCAAGGCGGTGGCGGTCGAAATAAAGTGACTGGAAATATTTTTTGCAAAGTTTGCGTAAAAAGCATAGCACGTGTGCAACGTCATTTAGTCGTGATATAGCATAGGCTAATACACTGCACAAGCAAAAAGGCAGAAAGTGTGCTAAAAGGCTAATGTGTTGCTACTGTTGCTGGAAATGGCGATGATTAGTTGATAGCGACGATGGCGTAATCTAGGTCGGCTTGGCCTACTGTTCTTCGGTCTATCGAAAGGTAGGACTATAAGTTTGCTGACTTACGTATGACGTAATGATCGATAACTAACAATACGTCTGTTAGGTGCCTATACGCTTTCTCTCACTGCAGGCCTCGCCTGCCTACCTGTGGCGTGCCACAGCCTTCCACAAACGGATCACAGATGTGTGGCTTTCATTCTACACGGCAGAGCACAAAAATGTAACATAGGCTACATGTTTTACACACATGGGGCAATCGGACAGTTTTGATTTTCGTGGTACAGAACAACCAAAGCTTGCTAACGTACATGACATTGAGGACAAGGGTCCCCAACAATTTTTTTACATTAAAAATTCGAAAATTGACCTAAAATTCAACGCATTACGGGAATAACTTTGGGGGTCAGTAAGAATAAACCCACCAGACTTTTCCATGTGAAATGCCGCGAAGCACGTATGAGGATTTGGGTACAAATATTTGAAGCCCGCCACCCCCTGTAAAATTTTTGAGGAAAAACGTCTAAAATTCGGCGTGATTTTAGACGTCTTCAATTAAGACTTGGATCGCAAATATCTCCGGAAAGGATCGAGATATATTCATCGACAAGCGGAAACCGGCGTTATCAGGCTCGATCCTCCACTTATGGTTAAAAAATTGACGAACTTTAGTCTACTGACAAAAAATTTTACGTGTCTAATGTTATCCCAACCCAAAATCAACTTTGCGCACATACAGCGTACGCTAAACTATTATACAGCTCTGGCCACGTGCGCGGTTGTACCTGTAATTGCCATGAGATGAATTTTAAGCCTCCTAAATAATGTCTCCACATTCGGGCACAGAGCGCCTGGCGGCACTCACGCTGGGTTCTGTCCCAAATTTTAAAGTATTTTTATCTGTCCCATTGCTATAGCATAGCAAGGAACAGATTATAAAATCATTTGCGTCTGTCTGTCATTCTGTCACTCTCTCTGTAAACACTCCTACGGTTGCGGTTTTAATTTGATTTTGACGAAATTTTGTACAGTGATTCGGGGCCCAAAAAGTAAGATCGAGTTTGTTTGAAATAAAAATCTGACAACTCCTTCCCCTATTTTACCCTTATTTAAAAAGAATGCATTGTGGCCTATGAAGATTTCAAAACGTTATAACTCAGTCTCCGTAAAAGACAATTGCACGCTGTTTACCTACCCCCTATTTTTAAGGTCGGGAAATATAACAGCGTTACTTGAATTTCCCCTTATCGGCTCCTGTTGCCACAGCAACCATTCAAAAATTGCAAAATTTTGCATTACAGCCAATGGAGATTTCAAAGCAGTATAACTCGGTCCCCGTAAAAGATAACTGCGCGCTGTTTGCACCTACCCCTAATTTTCGGGTTCGGGCTATGCAATGGTGTCATGTAAATTTTTCCCCTGAAGACCCTGTTGTCATGGCAACCAACCGTTTTTATTCAAAGACAAAATTGGCTGCAGGCTCACAAGAGCGTCAAACGCTGAAACGCAGCTGCTAGGCATATAGCGTGGCAATGGGACAGATACCTCGCTCCACAGAACGTATTCCTAGTTTGTATTTTAATACATGCACTAGCTGTAACACATGTAATAAGTTGTTTCGTTCATTTAATGATGCTAAAGCTGCGGACAAAACGCGAGCGATCATCGCAGAATACGGCGGCTGCGGCTTGAATAGTTTACAGCTCGCTGCCTGCCTGGCGTGGACCCTCTAGGCCTAGATCAAGGCTTTGCGCGGGCTTTCACCTGCAGTGCAGACGCGCCGTGCATTCCTGCAGCGTGGAAAATGTCCCGGGGTCGCCACTGCTTCTACGCACAGCGGACAGTACGCTGCTTATAGGGTGTTTACACGATATAGCAAACGTCCAGCATTAGCACGTGTATTTTGAATACATTTGCTGCTGGAAGTTTGCTGGATCGTGTAAACACCCCATTAGAGACTAGGCCTACAGCTTGCAAAGACATCATCAACCTCAGCCAGACCATGCAGCCGACTGGCTTTTGATTTTTGCTGGCTGCCAGCTGCACAGCCTAGAAATGCATGGAACCGCACTCCAGCCTGCCACGCATCTGTTCTGAGTCATAACAACACTATCAGCCAACAGCTTCAAACGCATCTTAAAGACTTGTCCTTTTGACCGGACATCGACGAGTTAAGTGCATGTTTTGTCGCCGTCCAGCGGAGCGAACGTTTCGTACGATTCTGGTCAACAAGTGTCCGAACATACGCACGTGTACTTTTTGTGCTGGCTTGCTCACTTATCATTTCACCCGCTACCGAGGCCTACTTTTTGTACGACTGTATTATTACGCCTATGAAAGACATCGCTGATTGTTTCATCACAGCAAAGTCGCCCAAACGCCGCAAGCTGCATTCCCGCCGAGCCGAAGTATTACAGAATCTCATAAGCACGACAAGGTAGTGGAGGCAATTTGACCCTACAGAAAAACTGTAACGGGTGTGTCACCAATCTGCATGTTTCTGCTTTAACATGAGGCAGCCTCAGACTGCATGTTGATTTGTTTTCCTACCCCAACTCCCCCACCACGGCGCTGTGATTTATTCGTATAAGTCTATCTCAGTTTAGCGCCTGCAGTCATCTTTCGTCCGGTTAATACGGCGCCGCGAAGAAACAGTCTTTCATCGTTCCGATGAGAGATATCCGCCAGAGAGACTTCGTTGATTCACGCACCACAAGGCGGCGGCACAAGAGGAACATAAAACCGGAATAAAACATATCTCGGTCTGACGGGCGCAGCTGGATACAGGGAGTAACGCGTGTCTGGCGATGACACGTTTATGCCGCAATGAATAAGCGCTTAATAACCGCAGCTATCGACGCCAGGTACAGACAACCGCCCCTCCCGCGACAAAAAACCCTACAACAAAACCCCATTGTCTTTGTCATACCTTACTGCAATTTAGGTTAAGAATGTTTGTTGTATTTCGTCCGTTTTTGGCGTTAGCTGCGTCGCTTCAATACAAAGTTTGAGGCCTCTAAATTAGCGTATGAAATAGTAGCTTAAACTTGTGAAAAGTTGAACTTTCGCAATTTTGTAATATTTTGCTGTGTGGTCAGCTCACTTCTAGCCTCATGACGCTGACAAAATATTTCCGGGTGGTACGCCCATTCTTTAAAAAACAAGTCCAAAATGAAGCTCTTAGAAACATAACAAAACGTAAGCTTTAGCAAAATGCATACACGTGAAAAGTTTTAACTTATTCACCGTATAAAGAAACCTAAAACTGAAGCGCTACGTGCAAATCGATTTTATGTAAAATGACGAAGGCCGGTTAGCAGAAGCTGCTGATACTGATATGATATGTTGTCCTGCACGTGAAGGGGTTAATTTGTCCCACTGATCAGTGATGACGCCCGACCAACAGACCACACCGCGCACTGTGCACTCAGTAGGTGAGTTCCAATCATCCGTCATCATAATACTGACGCTTCAGCTTTGATGTCGCAGATTTGTTTAATATCTCAGACTATATAAATTCATCCCCGGACCACTGCAGTTTCCCCATCATTTTTGCCTCCCCATTGTTGCTTACGGTTGCTCTTTTGTGCTTCTTTGTTCCTGATTATTTTGTTTCGTTCTGTGCAACAGTCTAAGCTGACTCCCCGCCAGTTGCACGTTTAATTCATTGCACCGTATTTTGCATACGGTGCTTCGTCGAGCACTGGGTTTGGCGGCAAATTCGATGCGTTCTACACTATGTCCCAAAAAAGCATCCTCGACATTTTCGACTGTAACTTGAAAACCAATTACCGGCACCAAAGTTTGATAATTTTTGGTAAGAATATTCCTGACACAACTTGCCATCAAATGACCGTTCAGTCTCCCACCTCACCTAATGTATGCTTCTGCACTACCTAGGGAAAACAGAGGAAGCGAAATATGTGTTAAAATAAACAGAAAACCTTAAAAACATTCTTGACATCATCGATCGTAACTTATATAAAAATTAGCAGATTTTAATAATTTTTGGCAGAAATATTTCTGACAACTGGCTATTAAATAAGTGTTTTAGTTTTCACCTCACCCAACGTCTGCTTTTGCATTGCCTGGAAAAAGCAGACAAAACATAATTACATAATACGTGTTAAAATGAATAAAAAAACGTCAATAAATTTCATTCATCTTAATCTGTGGGCCCCAACAGCCAGTCTGTTACAATGTTTGACTGTCATGGAGAAAGCAGCGTGTCTACCAGATGAAGTCTAGAAATGTTTGTGAAGTCAAGAAGAGACTGGTACAACCTGGATTAGAGGAAAACGTTATCGAACTGTCAATAAATGGAGAAAGCGTCTCTTTGCATAGTGGGCAACACTTCAAGCAATTTTACTGCAGGCAGTTGAAAAATGGACAACTGGATGAGATGTCAGCCAAAGTGTCAGAAATGTAAACAAAATTTGTTCTTACGCGTTATGTTAATGAAGCAATCATATCGCATTGGATAAAAGTGATATTTCGCTGATTGTGTTTTTTCCCAAATAGTGCAGAAACAAACGTTGGGTGAAATGGGAAACAAAATAAGCATTTGATGGCAAGTTGTATCAGAAATATTTTTCCCAAGAATTATCAAAATCTGATAATTCGTTTTCAAGTTACAGTCAAAAATGTCCGGATGCTTTCTTGGGACACAGTGTACTGTAGCGGCCCAATGGAGTGGTTGAGTTACTTGACTTGAGTACTGTTCGCATGCACACAGCTGGCAGGCTAGCTAGTAGCTACACTCGTTGTTGGCGAGCTGCAGCCGACATCCGTCGTTAACAATGGATCAGCGCGGCAGCTGCACTGCTGCTGAGCTGTAATGTGACAATGGACCACACCAGCACAGCTGCGCACAGCCACCACATCTGCGACTGACTGGCTGGCCTCGCTCTGGTCTTACCTCCAACACTGTAGCTGCTGCTTTGTCACTCTCAGCACTTCGTGCGACCTTATGGCAACGGCTAGTACTAGGCTTAACCGGCACCAAAATGCCGTTCTTAGCCCCGTGAAAATTATTGCAACAAACCAGTGGACTATTAAATCATTAGCAAAGAACAAAAGTTAACGAAGCGGCAATTTTAAACTCACTTCTGTTCTCATAAAAACCGAGCTAAAGTTATATACCCAGGTCAACTCAGCCTGGCCATCCCTCCGTGGGTAGGCGCAATAAGTACCAGCGATAGCTGTGACGTAAACAGACACACCGCGCGATGCACTAGTTTCGTGTCCGTTGTCTCGCAGTGCAAAGTGGTGTTGACTAAGGACCATGGAAATAGAGCGACGCCCTATGGGTCTGATGGCACAAAAAGGAATCTACGTATACGTACATCACGGTACGATATATTCGATTACAATACCAAAAAACAACGAGTAGCCTACGATACGCTCGTTGGACTGCCATTCATTAATTCACTCCGCGCATAAACTGCGTTCTGAAAAGGCGTCGTCCTCATCACCAGTCATCGTAAGATTCGTAAAATTCAACTAACATCACTGTTAATTCGATACAGGACTTAACGGATATAATTCGTGCAAGAGTCGACGGCCAGAGGCATCTCGGTTATCACACAAATACAGTCATAAAGACGCATCCGTCCAGCACTTAACTGAAGCCCGCAAACTGTTATTTTTTAATTTTACAAGTGAAGTCAAAAAATTGTTGACCTCCCTTGCATGGTTTGGTCTTATGCATGCATTTTCGTCTTTTAAATTGCAAATCCTATTGCACTGTTTAGGCCTATGATGCAAGAGCGCTGTCTCAAGATTTCAGAAACACGACACTGTAAGTGAAACCGCACCTAGACATTTAAACGCAATCTTGATCAATGCAACCAATTATTAACGCATATTCAAAATTTCGAATAATAAAAACTAACAGCGACTATTAAAGCTTACCTTGTACAGTGCAGGTCGAATGCGCTGTTTTGGCATCGTGACGTCACCGACGAGAACGGTTGTAGACACGGCGTCAGCAGCGCAGTAGCGGCAGCAGAACAGCTGAGCAGTGAGCAGTGAGCAGTGACTGAGAGTGCGCCGTTCTCACGCAAGCACCTGCTTGCACTCACTGTGCTAGTGCTGCTGGACAGTCACTCATCACGGCACTGTGCCGTCGTCGACGTTCTCACTCAACGCAGCAAAATCACGGCTCACTTTTATGTGCAACAGCACGCAGTGCTTAGCGCGTCTTAGCTTTCTATCCGTCTGCGTTGTGGCTCTTTGTCCATCCGTCACACCCTGCTGCCCCTGCTGCCCTATCTGCAACTATAATCACGAAAACTTCACTGTCGGCAGTCACAAAAATACCAGTTTCCTTTGTGACAAAATCTCGTGCCCCTGGGTGAGGAGATTTCCCTGGAACAAAAACGTCAAATAGAGGTACCCCCTAAGAAGCTGTTTCTACCGCTATCGAGTCGTCCAGCAGGAAAACGGTTGCAGTTAAATTACTGCTTATCGTACACTGCTGACAAGCTTTCCGGGGATGCCGACATCGATGACTAAACGACCCTAACCTCCCCAAATAAAAAATTAGTACTTTTTACAATCTTAGACTACGGCATACATATTACGAAGACTGAATCGTTTGGCACTCGCAACTGTTTCCATGTCAGTCAGTTTGCCTGCAAACCCAGGCCCGTCGAGAGCTACAGCGGCGCCCGGGGAAACATTCTCACGGGGCCTCTCTGGGGAAACTTTTTTTCAATTTTTATTTTGAAAATGTTGCATTTTGGTGTACTTTATATTTTTCAGCGACGGCGGGGCCCTCAAACGTCGCGAGCCCGGGGTATAATTTACCCTCTGTCTCCCTCCTTTCGACGGGTCTGTGCATCTCCCAAATATCTCCCTTTTCTAAAAACCATGTCTCCCGTCTAATTTAGTGCTTATGGTCAGGCGAGTGTACCTGCTAAATAACTACTTACTGCGTCCAACGGTTATAACAGAATGCACGATTTTGGCAAACGAGAGCCAGTGTATATGACTTCATATTAGTGATAAATAGTAACCTGGGCCCTATCTCGCACCGTTTCTAAGATACAGGGACTTATTGGCTACAAAATCGCAAATTTATCCACCTCCCTCTCATTTAGCGCCCTCGTTCGGGGTGACCCCCTTTGAATTTATGGCAAAGCTTTAGATTCCTAAAACTAGAATCTTCCAGGCAGCCAACGGTGAAGATTTGGTGGTCCTAGCTTGCAGCGTTTTTGACTACATCCGTCTGACAGACAGACGGACAGATAGACGGACAGAATTGCGATGGCTAAGACGCGCTGAAAACAGTAGCTGCTTTCGCGCGTAAAAAGCGCGTCAAAAATTGTGTACAGTATAGGCCTAGGCCTTATTGATTATTAAATCAATGTTAGGGAACGAAAGTTCTCGGGTACAAAAGTTCCAGTTACTGAAACGAAGTACAGTAAAGTAATAAACTGGTGCTATTTGGTACAGAATTATCGGATTATAGGGCAATAATAGCAAATTAGCAACTGCTGTAGGCCTATGTAACTGAGCACATCACAGCGTTACACAGAAGTTGCCGTGACAAAGACGTCGACAACGCAGCAGCTGGTCTAGGCGACTAGGCGCGGTAGTCATCATGCAGATCCGACATTGCATTGTCGACCGGCTGGCTGGCCACCCATCGCGCTCTAGCAGCCATAGCTTAACAAAAGGCTCACAGTTCGCACCACCTGCCCATTTATTGACCCATCTCCGGTCCGGCGGTCACAAGTTGCCATATCCCTATAGGTCGATTGTTTTTATTACCACTTTCATTTACATCTAAGTAAAGGCAAATAGCCGAATATTAGCAGTGATTGTGTCCCAAAGACTTGGCCTCGTCCCCGAGGCGCCTTGATGACAAAGGGCAGTGGCCTAGCTTGGTCTTGGTCTTGCAGGCCCATCGAGAGCCACAGCGGCCCCGGGAAAACATTTTCGCGGGGCCCCCAAACATTTTCACGGGGCCCCTCTGGGGAGAAAGTTTTGTAAATTTTTCTTTTCAAAATGGCAAATTATGGCGTACTTTATATTTCTAGCCGATAGCTTACCCCCTACCCCACCCTTTCGACGGGCCTGTGGTCTTGCCTCTTGAGTCTCAAGCCATTGGCCTTGGTCGTGTCTTTGATATAATAATAATAATAGGC
>Ga0056128_1007056_pt1 | contig 14167 bp, 10 predicted proteins | sample WorMetLIZISLAND2_FD_71113 | JGI IMG/M metagenome (GOLD analysis project Ga0056128, IMG submission 71113) | Marine gutless worms symbiont microbial communities from Max Planck institute for Marine Microbiology, Germany - Olavius geniculatus... ... | reverse complement strand
TGAATCTAGACGTCGTCTACATTTGGCTGACAGTATTCATTGTGACATCATGCGCTTTATCTTCATTGCGACTAGGTCATTTTATGACGACAAAAGACTGACATGACATAATTCTGCTTTATGATAAAAAGTAAATGAAAGAGTAAAAAACATTTAAACGAATATGTCTAAGCCACAAATGTCATGCTGGTTAATATCGCTCTAACTGCAGCTACAGTATAGGCCTATAAGGCGCCCGCCTGCACAAAACGTCTCGATGAGACGCAATGGCCCAAGACCCAAGATGAGACCTACTGGGCCGAGACCGAGACATATTGCTCCGAGACCGAGACGAGATCGAGACGAGACGTTAGTACGTCTCGAGATGGTCATCTCGAGACCGAGACGTCTCGACCGAGACCACATCCCTGAACATTACTGTTGTGATCATTGTACATTATTGAAAGAAAAATGGTGTGGAAATAAGTGTGTATTTTTTTCTAAATTTTAGAGTTGCATAGTGCAAAACGTACACTCAGTATGAAGTGTTTAGTAATTTCATGTATCTTATTTGTTTTGTGCAGAGTTCTACTGCAAAACCAAAGATGGTTGAAGTAATGCAATATTTGCTTGGTCTATGTTTGCAGTTCAGTTTTTTAAAATTATTATTATAATATTTTAATTTGCATGTGTAAGGGTTCTTTGGAAGGTAGGCCTTCCCCCTTTTTCCTAATAATGCATGTGCGAGAGGATAACGGTCGTGAGAAGTAATTAAACAAATACTAATAAAGAGAGAAATGCTATCCTGCACGTCTGTATTCAAACAAATCAGAGCGGCAACTGAATGCTAGCTGCTGCGTTGTGCCGGTCCAGCTGCTGTCTGCAGCATTAACGCTTTAGCTTGCGTTAACCCATACACATGTAATAATCTGCAGGTGCTTAAAATTGTTGCACTGAGTTATATTTAAACAAGAAATAAGTTGGATATTTTATTAATGCTTCTTTTGTCATTAGATAATGTAATTGCAGTATTTTTTTCTTATTTACTAACTTTTATTGTATATTTATTGTATGTTGTGCACATACACGTGTTTTGTTCTCTCTATTTGTGGATCTTGTTGCTTCACATGCAAGCATTTATTGATTGATGATATGACTTTTATTGAAATTTTAATTTTATGTATGCTTAACTTTTTTTGTCTTAATACTGGCAATTAAGACATTCTATAATAAAATAGTGAATTTGTTAATTTAAACATGAAGTGCTTCACAAAGATGGCAGCTATGTTTAGTTTGTTCAGTGTGTGATGAACATTTGTTTGTTGCCACACGGAATGTACATTTATTTGGTTGACAATTTACAGTTACATGAATATTCATGCTACAATGAGACCCAACCCACACCTCTTGCAAACGACGTGGCAGCTCTAGACGTGCTTAAACAAGTCATTAATGCTCAGTCTCCACGTTATAATCCGGTTTGCCAAACGTTTGTGTATTATTTCTATTCCTACTACATGTTTTTGCATTCACTGCCCATCTAACGAATTACTTTGGATTGGTTCAATTCTTCAACGTTTGGGCTATACTTTGTTTAGATTTATATGGGACAATTATTCTTCTTATTACTAACAGCTACAAAGAATCAGACGATATTTAATAGTGCTTATCTACGTTGTATTAGTGTTTAAGTTTAATATTTCACATATGTTATTAGATTAAGTTCAAGTAATGTACTGTAGGAAGAAGTACTGCAACACAGTGAATAATATACTAAAAACTAGAAAGCAGTCAGAGACCGCAGACCTCCACCAACGCCATGTTGTTCGCTAGGTGGCAGCACCATATTCGGTTTGGCAGCGGTTTCCCTTATGCTCCATTGAAAGCAATGTCAACGAAAATTTCAAAGTGATCCAGAATCCAGGATTTCTTCCGGATCACCCCCAAAATTGAATCACTGGTATAGTTTTTGCCATTCCCGACATTCCCAGAAAATTTTAAAAAGATCCGTTCATAACTTTTTGAGTTATCTTGCTAACAGACAGACAAACAAACAAGTTCTGGCAAAAACATAACTTCCTTGGCGTAGGTACACATGAGCGACATCTACCGAATGACTGTACTCTGAACTTCTGAAGTTTCCTGCATTGCTGCAAGTAAAAATTACACTTTAATTACACAATAAATGTTGTTATTTGTGTTTACACGCTGGCAATTTTGATACCCATAGTTTTACTACCAAAGTTGACTTAATTTGTCAACAGCTGAATGTGATTTTTTTCCGTGTTCATTGCAGATCTACCTGCAACATGTCGAAAAATGGTTTTACTCTTTGCAGTCGCAGGCAATTTTACAGGTATTACGATTGCATAAAATAAGTGCTCGTTGGCCGCAATGTCAATGTCCAATAACAATTTATATAGCACATTTTTGTAAATAATTTCTAATCAGTAAGAACGCACTTTTACTGTCCCATCCTGCTGTTTACTGGGTGGGCCAAAAAAATGACGCCTTTTTCAACAACGTTAATATAGTGCCGTATAAACTACAAAATACCGTATATTTATGCTGTTTGAACAATTTCAGCATTTTCTATTAGTTATTTATAGTTAAAGTGTGCTGGTTTATTTGAAAACGTTTTCATAATTCTTTCGCAACGCCAGTGTTTCTTCACAAGCAGATTGTAAATTAAATGGTGCTTGTCATTATTGTATTCAACCATCGTCACCAGATTACAATTTAGTCACAAAAAACAGAATTTGTTTGAAACAGTTTTAGATTGGCAGACGAAGAACGACGTTATTTTAATACATTTATTATGAAGTCATGCAGGAGTGCAGTTAAAAACACAAAAAAGACATTAACATTTGTTAATGATGCGTGGGTAAACAGAAACTGCAAGTCTAATAAATGTAGCAAGGGAAAAACTGTAATCCCAAAAGGGTCAAGTGCCATTTTTTGCCCACCCTGTGTGCACACTGTTCTGTTTGCTGTACTGTCTGTTGTGCTTTGGCTGTAGCAAGAGACTGTATGTTGAAATGATTGTCTGGCTGAAGGATACAGTTTGGTGGGTATTCCAGAACGCGTGGCAGCCCAATCCCGGCGATCAACAGAAGCTGTTCTCTCGCATTGCACAGAACTTCATGCACTTATTGTCATCCGTCAGGCATCCACATTTCCAGGAGACTTTCATAAAGGTAGTTTCGGGGGAAAATTTACAGGAAATTTATCATGCTTAGATTATTTTTACGCGCGGAAGCAGCTACTGCTTTCAGCGCGTCTTAGCCATCGCAATTCTGTCTGTCCGTGCGTCTGTCTGTCCGTCTGTCACACGGGTGGATCAGGCAAAAACGGTGCAAGCTAGGATCACCAAATCTACACCTTCGGCTGCCTGGAAGACTCTAGTTTCAGGAACCGTAAAGCTTTTCCATAAGTTCGAATGGAGTCACCCCGAACGAGGGCGCTAAATGAGAGGGGGTGGGCAAAATGTGCGATTTTTGGCCAATAAGTCACTGTATCTCGGTAACGGTGCGAGATAGGGCCTAGGTTACTATTGATCACTAATAGGAAGTCGTACACTGGCTCTCGATTGGCGCCGAATTCAATGACCCTGAATGACCTTGAACGCCAAAATAGGGGGTTTTATGGATTTGTTTTGCAATTTCGGGCTGCGACACAAGTCTATATCATTCACGAGGTGGCGCCACGCTACTATCGTTATGCGATCCAGATAGAGAATTTGGTATTTGTATATTAACTTAACGTGAACCGGAACTGCTGTAAGCTTTCGCGCGTCTCGTGAGCATTAGCTCTAACTTCTTGTTCATTGTGTAGTAATCGGCAGATTGTATTCGTAAGACTTTTAGGGTAAGATCAGCTGAGTCGAGGACCGTGGCAGACTGACCGTGCACACGGTGTGAGATCGGGCGTTCGCTGTCGCAGCGCCCCGTGCGTGCGTGGAACAGTCTGACCGACTGATTTATTGAAACGCAACAACCGTGCATCAAACACTGCTATAAGCAAATACTAAATCATAACGCTGCAGGAAATACGCGACTAAACTAAACTACACTATGTAACACTGAGCAAATGTAAACCGAACTAAAATAAAGCAGCAGTCTGCCATTCTACATTCGTTCAATCGACTCTGCTGACTGTTTCAGGAAAAATCTAAAAACACATCTTTTTAATGTGGCGTTTAATCCGTGATATTTTGCTTACTTTGTTCTTACGGTTGTTCTGGCTGTTAGGCGTCCTTGTTGTGTTTTTATTTCACTTACGGCGCCCTAAACTTGACATTATTGATTGATTGCTTGATTGAAATCGACTCCCGGTAACACACACAAGCACTTTTGAGAAATTTTGGAAAATACTTTTTTTTTTATTTAATTTTACAACTGCTGTTAAACTTGTTATATCTGCTGCTTTATTTGCAAGTAACGTGAACGTGAAGTTTTTTCCAAGACAACGTCCCAAGGGTGGCACTGATCTCTGTTTTCCAAGCGTGCGTTTCTGAGCCTCAGCCAGACACCAGCTTACACTGTGGGGTGACCACGGATACGGGACTACTGCATCGCACGGTGTGCTTGTTTACGCCCCAGCTTTTGCTGATACTCACTGCGTCTACCCACGGAGGGATGGCCAGGCTGAGTTAACCTGAAATTTGTTAGTGGACGCTAAACCATGATTATGCTCATGATAATAATGACGAAATGTCATCGATTTTGTTCGTATTGAAATATCGGAGTGATCGTTGTGTTGATAGAGTATTCCGATGCTGATATCTCAAGCGGTTTACGTCGCGTTCTGCAAGTCGTTCAGCGATTCATTTTTACGCTTTGACGAACATTTCAAAGATGGCGTCGTGAATGTTGTTCACGAATGGATGACTGGCATGTATAATGTCGTCTTAATTATTAGTCCGCCCGGAAACGATAGTTTTCGGGGAGGGCTTATGTTTTGCTGGCAATTATTCTGTTTTCCCCTCGCGTAATCTCCGAGCTCCGTGTTCCGATCGCCGCGAAATTTTGCACGATGCTCGGAGCTGTGTTAGTTTTATAATCCCGGTCCAAAATTTCGGGGGAGCCTCCCTGAAAAAATTTAGGGGCCAAAACATGCAAAAACATGCAAAATTTGGCTCGATGTCGGTCGACTTCAAAGTTCGGCGGCGAATATCTCCGGAACGGATGAAGATTCAAAATCGGACTAGGAGGTTTTGTACCGCGATTCTTCCCGCGTTGGGTGATTAAAGTTGGGTGAACATTGGTCCACTTGTCACGGAGATTGAGCGGTGAAATCGTACTCACACAAATCGACTTTTCAAAAGGCCATATTTCGGCCCCCAAGGAGTGCTGCGCCCCCAAATTTTTACACGCGCTAGAGAATGACCAAGTCTTACTAGCGCACCCCCACCGGACACGGGGGTCCCCCTTACAATTTTTTTCGAAGGGGAAGGGGTAAAAAGGCTTATAATTTAGTAAATGCACCTCTATAACTTTGCCGGTAGTTGGAGTAGTCCCATGATACTTTGCCACGTGACGTGCTTCTAGGTTGGGGTGTTAACGCAAGTACAACTTTTGGGGGACGCCGCCCCCTCAAAATTTTGGAGAGCAAAAAACGTCCAAAATTCGGTGCGATTTAGGACAACTTTCGAGTTTGACCGCGAATATCTCTGGAACGCATAAAGATATTGACAAGCGGTCATCGGCGTTATCAAGGGTAATTCATCCCGCGTTGAACACAAAAAATCTGTGAACTTTGGTCCACTAACAAAAAACTTTTAGGAGTGCATGTTGACCCACCCTATGTCAACATTGGGCGTTCTGCGTATACTAATGCATTTGAGTGCAGGCCACGTGACTTTACTACAGAGGAAATTCCGTCCTCCCCAATTTTTCCCCAATTGAAATTAGGGCGCCGGGCGGACTCACGTTGGGCTTTGCCCCAAATTTCTAGTTCTACTTTGTTTTGTTCATATTGATGTTCTAACAGTTGCTCCAGATTAAATCTGAAACAATTTGTAGCCTGCTTGAAAATAATGGTGCCAAAATTTTAAGCATTCTGACCAGTTTCTTATAGATATATTCTGGCAGATTGTTATAGGGCTATTGGCATTACATTGATTACGTAGGCTATACTGCATTTTTACGCGCGACAGCAGAATGCTTCGCGCGTCTTAGCTATGGTCTGGGCGTCCGTCTGTCCGTCTGTCTGTTCGTCCGTCCGTCCGTCACACTCGTGATCTGTATCAAAACGGTGCAAGCTAGGATCACGAAATCTTCACCATGGGCTGCCCCAAGGACTTTAGTTTATCGAGACAAAATTTCGTGTCCCTAGGTGAAGAGGTTTTCTTCGAACGAGGGCGTCAAAGAGGGGTACCCCTTAGAAAACGTTATTTTGCTGCTATTGGCTCGTATAGGGTGAAAACGGTTGCAGATATGTACAGACGTGCTGCATATCATAACAAGCACTAGTGACGGGTTTTAGATTTATTAACGTCGATGACCTTGCTTGATCTTAAACCCCCAAAAGAGGGTTTTTGGTTAATTTTTTTTGCGATTTCGGCTTGCAACGCACATTCTAACAGTGACTTGCAGCGAAAAGGCTGGAGATGGACCAAGACGACCTGCATATGCAATGTTCCGTATTAAACGCCGATTTCAGCAGTCTAAGTATCGACACCCTAGGTTGAAGGAGGCCTGCGGAGACTCCAGTCAAAGACGGCTACCCCCCCCTAAAAAGTGGTTATTTCAGAGCTACTCGCTATTTTAGCGTGAAAAAAGTTGCAGAAATAGACATACTGCTTATCGTAACAAGCACTAGTGACGAGCTTTTTAATGGTGTCAACATTGATGACCTCGAATGATTCTGAACTCCTAAAATAGAAGGTCCTAGTGTTTATAGCAATTTTCGACTGTGGCACACATTTCAAGAGTGAATTGCGCCGACATGGCTGGAAATGGATTTGGACAACCTGCGAACACGATTTGCTAAGGCTGTCGCGCGTCTCATGAGCTTTGCTCAAATTACTTGTTATTGTTAGTATAAGTCTAAGATTGTAGATCTGAATGTAAGATCTGAATGTAAGCCATACAGTAAGCTTACAGATAACAATGTAGGCTGCGAGCAAGGCTTGATGTGCTGGTTGTTGTGGTGGTAGGTATTCGTCCAACACCGCGCTCGTGGTTGATGTGGAATTTTGAATCTTTGGAACCGGCTGACGTTCAGTTGCGGAAAGAACTGCTTGCAAAATCCGAGAATCGCAAAACACAACGTAAAATTATTTTCTTATGATACGCAATTTTATCAGCTCTGGTTATTAGCTTTTTGTGTGGTACGTATTGTAAAGAAAAAGCTGAGACTGTATTTAGTACAACTTTGGAAGTTCGTTCCGTTGCTTGTGACGTGACTGATGCATACTGACGTCACGCAGGGGGCACATAGCGTCGTGGCAGGGGGAATTGTGGCAAAATTTTAAGCTGGATCAAAACCTCCATTTTGGGGGAAGTTTTATCGCAAAGTTGAAATTTTGAGCACTCATAATTTTCTCGGTAGGAAATTTGCAGTGACTGACAGAAAATTGCAATTTCCATGCCTCTGCTACTTTTTTCAAACCAACGACGCCGTTGACGTAAAGTAATAATTTTCTGTTTCACAACTTAAATTGCTTTATTTTCATGGCAGGCAGCAGCGTGCCAATTGTTCAATCAGTTCGGTTCCCAGACGCGTGGGACAGTGAGGGGTTTGGGAATTTAAACCTCCATTTATGTAAAAAAGATATTTAAACGCTGTGTAGTCAAGTAGCATTGTACTTTGCACTTGAGACACTACTGCATAATGTAAAGTTGTATGTATGCTGATCGGACCAATAATTTTAATCATCTTCCTGATACGTAAAACGTAAACGTAAAAACGTGAAGTCCTTCCCGAGCCTTACGGCCCATAGGGCAGCGCTGATCTCCGTTTCCTAAGGCCCTCAGCCAGACACCAGTTTTTACACTGCGAGACCACGGATACGGGGCCAGTGTATCGCGCGGTGTGCCGGTTTACGTCCCAGCGGTGAAGCCGGTATTAAATTATACTGCTTGGTGACAAAGGCACATGTGTGTGAACAACTTGCCTAAGGTCGTTACCCGGCAGTGTCCCGGTGCGAAGTCGAACCTGCGCCTCTGAGTGACCTCAGGATTACAAGTCCAACACGTTACCGTTAGACTACAGAGCCACACTTGATACACGAAGATACACCTGATATACGAACTTATTAATCAGCCGATCAGCGTACCGGTAGTTGCCGTACGCCAGTCCCAGTTAGTACTTGGATGTTTTTGGACTTAAAGGCCTTTGGACCACATCAAGCCTTTGCACTTGTTTTTGGACTCACGTTTTTAACAGGACTTTCTGCGGACAGGTGAGCCATCTCAATATATTACCAGCCGCCAACGACAACTCGTCCCTCTATTTTTCCGGGGTAGGTGCATTCAATGATTCGAGCCTGCTTAACTGGGGGGGGGTTAAGGCGTCACACGTTCATTTGTGTCAGGTTGTGGGTAGCACTGTGTGATTACGTATGGCAGGTGACGCTCCGTAGCTTTGGGATGGGTTGATCTTTTGAGTAGCGTAAAAGCTGTGGTGACTCAGATTCAGCCACTGGCTGACATTGTGCACTTTAAATATTCACATATTCAGACTGGATTTGCAGAGTCAAATCAGACGAGGTCAAAAACAACCAACGGAGAAGACACAGACTCAAGTCGTCTGCATGTAACGAGTCGGCGAGATGACGGAAAACCGCACCGAATTAGAAGGAATTCAGCCGGCAGCCGGAAGCGAGAATTAAGTCCCATAATTGACATGCTCACTGTTTAAAAGATGGAAAATTTAATGATTGTTTTAGATGAAAGTTTCAGCTGGCGATTTCGTCGGATACCTCGTAGCTGAAACCGGTGTACGGCTTCAATTTTAGCTTTTACATTACATAAATGTACAAAACATCAGTTTATACACTTGTTAACGGCAACATTAAAAAAACTCGCACATCGAAAACAGCAAAAATCACAAATCCCTGAAAATCCCCTTATAGACGCAAAAATCTCGCAGATATCTCTTATACAGACCGAGTTATGGCCAGTTTTGTCATAAAATTTGTTGCCATGGCAACGGGGGTGACACGGTCGATCGGGGGAAAATGCGATTGGTCGCATTCAGTGGCCCATCTCTGAAACCCCCCCCTATAGATGCAAAAATCTTACAGATATCTTTTACACAAGCCGAGTTATAGCCCATTTTGTCCTAAATTTTGTTGCCATGGCAACCAGGGAGGGTCCGGGGTAAAATTGAATGACACTGTTAGATTGGCCATCCCTGAAAACCATACACTAGAACCAAAAATTACGAATCTATCTTATACACAGCCAAAGTTATGACCGTTTAAAGAATTGTTTAATTTTTCCCATAGGCACCATTGTAATTTTTTTGTTTTTTTTTGCAAATAAATAGGTTAAATATTGAATATTTTTTAACCCCAAAAACATTTTCTTGTGCAGAACCGCGTCGTTTGGCGTAATAAGTGTAAAAATCTCTTAAGAGGTCTGACCTGTAGGTGCGTTGAAGAAAAAAAGGCATATAAAAATAAAAATTTTGCGTATATTTCACCCATTTGCCGAGAAGCCCCCCTTGGAGGGATTTGCATAAAATTTTGCGTGACGGGTCCCTCGCCGACGTAATCAACCGTGCCAAATTTTATCTCAATCCGATCAGGGGTTTTGATTCTGCGGGGGGGTCGAATTTTTGGCTTTCCCATAAGAAAGAGAAGTCGCCGTTAACACAGGGCTTGAACTACCGTTCAGCCTGTGATATTTAAAGACGACTAGTTTTAATCGAAACTTTTAGAAAGAAATAGTTACGTAAGCATGTTTTAATTCTGCAAATTTATATTCGTTGGATTTTTAAATGTTGTAGTGTTTGATTATACAAATTAATTATTTTAGCTTAAGTATCATGCATTATGTTTAGTGTAAGTCGACTTTTAACTGTTTAACTTTTTTGCCGACCGTAGTTTAGTAACGGTCGAGCTGTTGTCATGGTTGTCGTCGTCTGTCCGTTCGTCTGTCCGTCTTTCTGTTTGTCACGGATGTATTGTGACTAAACGGTGCGAGATATGGCCTAGGTTGCTATTGGTCACTAATAGGAAGTAGCATATTAGCTTTCAAATGAAATGAAAATCATCGACCTTGGATGACCTTGAAGGTTACTGACAACCAGTGCGGTCGCGGCTATCCTAGCGACAGTTGAACTTCTTGTTTGGATTACTTCAGAGCCATACAAACTCTGACATTTGATTCTACGTGGAGTTGAAAACAATAAAAGCTTATTCTGTGTATGCTGGCCTGTTCGTTACTGTTTATTGCATGAATTTCTTTTTTTTTTTGTTAACTCACCGTTGAGTTATTTTTCTGTCGACTTCGTGTCCTCCTTGCACCGAATCTTGGTGACGCCACTGTCTGTTGTGAAATGCATTGTTTAGTCTCATGCTATTGGCGCTGGGCCTCAGTTCGTGCGAATGGCATTCAACGTGTTCGGCCGCAGTCCTCTTGTTTCTCAGTACATGGCTTCAGTGAACGCCGACGTCTGCCGTGCTGCCCTCAGGTTTTTTGTCCAGAGAACGCAACTTGAAAACCTGTCGCCATATCCTTGCTATACTTTTATTCAATATTCACCTCATATTCACCCTAGTGCTTTTTTATGCGGCCATCCACACTACTGGTATTGTTTTTTCTTTGTCCCGTACGGCCTCCTAAGTCGAAAATAAACGGGACAACTTAAATTGGTGTGGATGTTTCTCCGGTCAGCAGTAACTGTGATGCCAGTTTACAGTTAGGGTTAGGAGCGCAACTTTTGGAGGACAGCCGCATAAAATGTCATGTCATGTATTGGTTTGTCTTGCAGTTTACTTTGATGCAGTACTGTTAATTTGTTACTCGTTATTAATATGATCTACGGTAAAACTGACACACTTGAACTAGAGCCATTTTGGTTTTTTAATTTTAGCATTAAAATATTTTTGTCATTTAGGGCGCAAAAGGTATTCATGACCTCTATGCGAGTTTTATATTTGTTCTAGCTGTCTTTACTTAAGACCAACTTATTTACTTGTAGTTCATTCTTTCCCATTGCACCGCAGTGATCTTCAGTTTAGTTTATAGTGTGCTGAGTATTACATTACATTACAATTTCTTTAACGTGGCCTAAGTATTAAGTAAAAATCCTCAAGGTCCAAAAATAAAACCACAAGTCATGACAAACTATGTATGACTGTCTGGAAACCACGACAGACATTGTGTCAGGTGCGACAAATGCGACAATATCTGGTGGGTGGTCTGACGAACGCAGAAAACGCGGCTGCCACGTAGCGACGCCACACACATGACGCAATATCAGATGTAAACTGCGCGGTTTGCAGACTATCGTAATTTTTACGCGCGAAAGCAGCTACTGTTTTCAGCGCGTCTTAACCTTCGCAATTCTGTCTGTCCGTCTGTCCGTCTGTCTGTCACACGGGTGGATCAGTCAAAAGCGGTGGAAGCTAGAATCACCAAATCTTCACCGTCGGCTGCCTGGAAGACTCTAGTTTCAGGAACCGTTAAGCGTTTTCATAAATTCGAAGGGGGTCACCCCGAACGACGGCACTAAATGAGAGGGGGTAGGGAAAATTTGCGATTTTTGGCCAATAAGTCGCTGTATCTCAGTAGCGGTGCGAGATAGGGTCTAGGTTACTATTGATCACTAATAGAAAGTCGTACACTGGCTCTCGATTGGCGACAAATTCAATGACCTTGAATGACCTTGAACGCCAAAATTGAGGGTTTTATGGATTTTTGGCGATTTTGGGCTGCGACACAAGTCTATATCATTCACAAGGTGGCGCATTGGAACTATCATTATGCGATCCAGATAGAGAATTTGTTATTTGTATATTAACTTAGCGTGAACACCCCAATTTTCAGCTAGGCTAAACTGCTGAACCGGAACTGCTATAGGCTTTTGCGCGTCTCGTGAGCATTAGCTCAAATTTCTTGTTTTTTTGTCCCACTGCTATAGCATAACATGGGACAGATTATAAAATCACTTATGTCATTCTGTCAGTCTGTCTGTAAACACTCCTACGCCGCAATTTTGATTCAATTTTAATGAAATGTTGCACAGTGATTCGGGGCCCGAAAAATAAGATCGAGTTTGTTTGGCATAAAAATCTGATAACTCCTTCCCCTATTTTACCCCAAATTTTTAAAAATTTGCATTACGGCCTATGGATACTTCAAAGCAGTATAACTCGGTCCCCGTAAAAGATAATTGCGTGCTGTTTCACCTACCCCCTTTTTCGGTTCCGGGCTATCCAATGGTGTCGTTAAAATTTCTTTCCTGCCCACCCCTGTTGCCATGGCAACGAATTTTGGGACAGAAATGACTATAACTCGGCACCAGTGAAAGATAATTGCGCCCTGTTTTCACCTACCCTCTATTTTCGGGCCCGCGCTATCCGATGGTGTCATTTGAATTTTTTCCCTGCCGACCCTTGTTGCCATGGCAACGATTTTTGGGACAAAATTGACTGCAACTCGGCCCCCGTGAAAGATAATTGCGCCCTGTTTGCACCTACCCCCCTTAGGCTATATATAGCGTGGCAATGGGACAGATACCTCGTTCCACAGAACGTATTTCTAGTTGCAGATGGCTTTATCGGTGCTTTGTGAAAAACGAATATCTCTGAGGTTTCTTCTGTCAATAACGCACACAGTATTTAGGTTAGGCTAAAATTTTTGAATTTTCTGAATTTTTGAATTCTTGACCTCCATCATGCTGCACGCTCGACAGTGAGACATACCGAGATCTGATACGCACTTCTTACAAAACTATTCGGGATGTGGACAAGGCTTATAAAAAGTAATTATTATTTTTTTTCGTTTTGCTGTTGTGATCGTTTTGAGTTTTTTAGGTCACTTTTTAGGTGGCGACTTAGTGTAGTGGTTATCCAACGCCGGGCACTTGGATGGGTGACCGGGGGCGCTGAAAATGGCGGACATGAAAATGACGGATCATCAAAATGTCCAGGCATGAAATTGACGGACGTGAAATTAACGGACATGGACATGCAAGACATGTTTTAAGTGGCTAAATATATAGGCTTATATTAGTTTAGTAGACTTCGGTTTGTCGTTGCTCACCTGGAGCTAATTTTAGGTTGATGTTTTCGTAATATTTTACACATTTTCACATTATTATACATAAGCATATTATACAACTTACTTTGCTGTTGTGACTTGTGTTCTTGTGTCCTTTTGATCGACATTAAAATCAGCGACCTTGAACAACCTTGAAACTTAGAGCAAGGGGTTTATTAGTGATTTTTGCGTTTTATGCTGCGGAGAACATTTAAAAAGTGAATTGCGCCGAAATGACTGGAAATAGACAAAGACAATATGCATCTAAAATTGTCATATTTCAGCATTAATCGTAAATTTCAGCTATTGAAGTTTTGACTTTTCGATCCCCCTCCCCCCGATGTTTAGGGAGACCTCAATCGCTTTTACCTTGAGTATCACACACTTAAATTTAAAAGAAGCCAACTATGGAATCGACTTCCATGTGATTTAATAAAGATCATAATCTCCTTTATCATTCACGAAGTTATGAAAAAACTACTCAATATATACAGGGTGCGACAAAAAGTAATCCCCTGTTGTATTTTGCAGAACTTTGAGCATCGACTTGAAATTTTCTGATGGAACCTTGCAATTTCTCGAGCGAGATTTGTCTACGAGCGAGCGAGAAAAAAGCTGGTGAGTCGCTTACGGGGCTATGAATGATTATACGTCGGCTAAATAAATAAGTAAAGAGTGGGTTGTGTGTGCGGTAGAACTGACGATATGTCGAGACGGCAGACGCTGCAGTTTGAGCGCCATCTGGCGGAGGATCATCGACGTCACACAAAGCAAGCCAAAGCACTGCTCAGTCAGCGCGCTGAAGTTCGCCGTCTTAGTGACATCATCAACCGTGAACACAAGGTCAGTGCGCTGACTTCCAAGTTTTTTTTTGTTATTTTACTTATCGTCAGTCTTTCTTTTTACTCCTCGCGCGTTACGTTCCTAACGTAGCGAAGAGGAGTATATAAGATCAGTGTTATATTGAGGAC
>Ga0056128_1007055_pt1 | contig 14168 bp, 10 predicted proteins | sample WorMetLIZISLAND2_FD_71113 | JGI IMG/M metagenome (GOLD analysis project Ga0056128, IMG submission 71113) | Marine gutless worms symbiont microbial communities from Max Planck institute for Marine Microbiology, Germany - Olavius geniculatus... ... | reverse complement strand
GGACGGATTTGCACGAAATTTTGCACGGGGGGTCGTCTCGCCGACGTAATCACCTGTTTCAAATTTTGTGTCGATCGGTTGAGGGGTTTCGGATCTGCGCGAGGTCGAATTTTGCCATTCTCCCTTTACTTAGCCAGTCGCCATTAACACAGGGCTGTGCTACCGCACACCTGTGATGCAGACTGTAGTATATATACTGGCCAGTTGTCATAGGCCTCTTAAAATAAGAACTGTCGTCGGCCATGCTCGGGTTCGCATCTCCGCGAACTAGGGTCCATCAGTGTTCTTAGTTTTTTACTATAACTTTGTCAAACGTGGTCCATTTGCTACAAAATTTGTTCACAGTGTCACAGACAACGTGAACAAATTCCACAAATTTGGTTACTGTGTGCTGTCTACTTTCTCGTGTGTGCATGTATTGAGGCTAAATCGTATGTCGGTACGTACGGACCTGAGAACGGCCGCAGTCTGTCCTTATTTTAAGAACACCGATGGACCTTACAGGTATACAGCTAGTGGACCTTTCGTGAGCTCCGATCATGGACAGTTTCACTTTTGCCATCCAGACTGCATTATATACTGCCACTAGTATAACTTTCTAGTTCAGCTGTGTAGAGTTGTAATGTACATTCATTTTCTGGCTGTGACTTTTTTTAGCAAATGATGAATGTGTAATTTACTTTTTGCAGACTTATATGCAGTCCAAAGCCATCGTCGAAAACACAGCTCAAGTAAGTTTGGAGGTCTTTGTTTAGTTCAGTTTTATTAGCAAAAATGGTAAATGAGGACATTAATAATTGATTATGATGACTTATAACAGCTAATAAACTCTTATCGTCGATACTAATGGGCAGTCGTGGATAGGAAAATTTCTGTGATGATTCAACTGGACTTGATTTCAGTGATTTTCACTTTTCACTGGGTTTATTTTTGTTACTGTAAACAACAGTGGCTGTATGATTAGGGCTGTTGTTCCAACAAGCGTTGGTGACATTGTCGTTTTATTCCTGTCACCATTGATGATGATTGAATGAATTTTTCTCTATCGGTGGCTGTGATTGTGAATGTAAGGTGAGTTGGATATGGACGTTGCTGCCACTCTGGCTTCTCTTGGCAATATCCGCTCATCAGTTGTGCTGACCGAATATGAACGAAAGATGCTAAAACTACGGTATGCACTTTGTCCGATATCCATAGCTTTTCTTTTGTGCATTGAAGATGCCATAGTTTTACGTGCACATGCTGTATGTAAACTTTTTGATTTTTACTTTTTGTTCATTATCACTAGGCCTAGAATTAGGACTTTGACTTTCATCTCAGAACTGGGCTGTTATCATCTAAACTGTAATTTTATTGGGCTCCTTTATTAGGTTAGATTGTGATATACGCATGTTTGACAACTGTTGCGCTTGAAAAATAAAAGCATTTTGACATTCTGTAAATATTTGACTGAGTTACATAGGAAAATATGTGCAGATGTTTTTGCAACTCACTTACTCATTATTACTAGCTGGTCTGTGTAAGTTGTTGAAAGAATGGCTGTTATGTAGGCATTGAGCCGGTTGCCACATATGCTCATTATGCTGGCATAGTACATTGGCTGTATATAGTTGGATTACAGAGTACAGTTGTTTTGATGTAGGCAGTGGTAGCCTGGTTGGTAAATCCAGCTTGTGAAATGTCCTGGCATTCACTTTAGCACGACAATAGTTAACTTTTGGGGGACCTCATGTAACTCTGGGATTAATGGGAAAATTGTGAATAGTAATTGTAATAGTTAGATTTTTATTGTTCTCTTAAATATAGTGCATTATCATAGTTATGCTGGAAAATCTGAAGAATATGGTTATTGCTGATACCTCTGTATTATGGTTAAATTCTGAGATTTGATGTTGTGCTTTTGTTAGTGTGGTGGAAGACTTGCCTCATCTGGTCTGCACACCACCGCCATCTAGAGATCACATGTACAGCTTCCCGGAGTGGCTGGTTGTTGAAGCACAGCAGGCAGCGCTGGCAGTCCAGTTGGAGTCGCCAGTCGATGAAGTGTACGAATTCGGGGAGGTTTCCTGCTACAGCGAAGTGTCATCGTCCGGTAGCTGCGAGGTGTCCTCTGACAGGGATTCGCCGAGTAGTAAGTCGTCCAGACGTCGGCTTGCATCCTTGCGTCATTCCTGGCTCAAGGTTGAAGATGGCGTCGATGACGACGAACAGCGAAGGCTGGAAGGTGTGCGTGCCTTGCTGAATCTTGCCTCCTCCGGAACTAAAGCAGCCAGCAGCATGAAGACTTCTTGTCGTCAGACTGTTGGTGGGCTGCTGCGGGCAAAGGCAGTGAGCACACGCTTGAAGAAGCCGAAGAAACGACTCGGAAAGGTTCCGGGGAAAAAGTTGAACAAGAGCAAGGTAGCAAAGAATAAGGAGAGAAAAGTTGTAAGGAAACGAACGAGATAGTGGCTTCATTTCTCACTGTTCTCTGGATTAGCTCAAGTATGTCGGGGATATATTGTAACTCATTGTATACTGGTAGCAAAGTTTTGGGATGATTTCTTTTAAATCCCTTTGTTTGTATAACCCGAGTTAACTTTCATGTGATGCTTTCCCGCATTTTGTATGCTGATGCCATGAAACTGGTCTGCAATGTATGAGTGATCTCTGGCTCAAGGTATGTTGTCTGCATTTACTTGTGCTTACTGTTGAACGTGTGTTCCACGTACCAGTACTGTTAATTTTCGTGGCATTATGATTAATGCATTCGGCCATTTATTATGTCTGGACGTCATTTGGTTTCATGAAGTCCTTTCAGCTGCAACGTTTAGGTTTTTAGTTATTTTATAACTTAAGTTTTCATCAGCAGAGCTGATCCTTTACGGTGATCATGTTTTGTGTGTAACTCCAATTTTTTATACAACTTAAATGTTCAGTGAATATTATTAGTGAATTAGGTTGTTCTTAAAATGCTCTTTTCATCTTTTGCATAATGTCTGAAACTGTTTTGTGCTTGTCATATAGCTGGCATATTAGCATTTAGTATACATGTACATTGTACGGACTTTACACATGTGCTAATTTTGTACTTTTTAGTTTTTGCTGTGGAATAATTTCTTTTCTGTTGTGTACAAGTTTTTACTTTATTAATGTTATTATGAGATGCGGCTAATGGTAATTCTGCAGCGTGACGTTCAATACTGTGGTTTTCTTTAAAGTTGCAACTGTGATTTTATAGAGCAGTTTGTGTACTTTCAAGTGGTTTTAATTTGTGTGTATTTAATTATTTTTGCCTTGTCACTTGATAATTGCTACACTAATTTTCTTCAAAATTTATTAGGTGCTTTTTGACTGAATTGTTTGTAGTTACAAAAAAGCACCTGTTTTATAATGTGGCGTGGAGTTAACGTAGTGAAATTCTGGTTTCATATTTTTCAAAACATTCTATCGGTTGTATTGCTCATCAGGCTGATTCTTCAATCTTCATACTACTGATGTGGAATGCTGTTTCTACGCTTGTAAGCTTTGCCCGTGGGCAAATCATTAGCCGCTAGTGACAAGTGTTTTTTTGTGTGTTTTCTGTTCGTGCATGCAGCAAATGTTTAATATGCGGCCAACTTTTTCTACATATTGTACATGTGTATGTGTATAATAAATAAAGCTACATAATGCATATTTACTTCATTGAATGGCCATTTTGTTGTTAATGTAGCTTAGGCCATTGCCCCTGGTTTTTCAGTTTGTTCATTTTCCTGGCCTGTCCAACCCAGAAGCTTCATATCCTTGAATTCAGTCTTCCTGACCACTCTGCCTAGTTCCGTTATCGCAGTACCATCACTTTGCTCATGATACAACATGTTGTAAATACACTGTCAAAAAAACATCCCCGACATTTTCGACTGTAACTTGAAAACCAATTGTCAGATTTTGATAATTTTTTTGTATGAATATTCCTGACACAACTTGCCATCCACTGACCATTTAGTTTTCCACCTCACCCAACGTTTGTTTCTGCACTATCTGGGGAAAACACAACCACTGAAATATCACTTTATCCAATGTGATATAATTGTTAAAATTAACATAACATGTAAAAACGCATTTTGTTTACATTGCTGACGCTGGCTGACATTTCTTCCAGTTGTCTATTTTTCAACTGCTTGCAGTGAAATTGCTTATTGTGTTGGCCTGCTATGCGATCACAGGCAAGGAGACGCTTTCTCCATTCATTGACAGCAGTATCGATAATGTTCTGCTCCAGACAAATCCCATCTCTACCAGTTGCTTCTCGACTTCGCAAACATTCCTAAACTTCATCTGGTGGACACACTGCTGCATGACAGTCAAACCTTGTAAAATAGACTGGCTTTTGGGGCCCACAGATTAGGATAGATGAAATTTATCAACGTTTTTTCATTCATTTTAACACGTATTATGCTTGGTCTGTTTTCCGCAGATAGTGCAACAGCAGGCGTTGGGTGAGGTGGAAACTAAAACACTTATTTAATGGCCAGTTGTGTCAACAATATTTCTGCCAAAAATTATTAAAATTTGCTAATCTTGAAGTTACAATCGATACTGTTGAGGATGTTTTTTCAGGTTCTCCGTTTATTTCAACGCATTTTTGCTTGATCTGCTTTCCCTAGATAGTGTAGAAGCATACATTGGGTGAGGTGGTAAACTGAATGGTCGTTTGATTGCAAGTTGTGTCAGGAATTTTCGTACCAAAAATTATCAAAATTTGATAATTGATTCTCAAGTTACAGCCAAAAATGTTGGGGATGTTTTTTGAGATACAGTGTATATTATTAATTAGCAATGATTGCTTTAACTTATGTACAGAATACGTTGTTCTTCTTGTTGTGTTTTGCTGTTTGATGAAGCATCTGTAGTGTTGTTAGTGATGTTGATTTTCCTTTTTGTTTGATTCGTTGACTGTTGTCACTTCTAGTGCATTGGATAGTGGAATGCTTAATGCAGACTAGTAGCTGATGTACAGACTATTTCGTGAACGTCGTTGTTTTTGTTTCTCTCTGTGAGTTCCGTTGAGTCGTACAGGTTGCGTTTGTGTAATTTTACTTTTAAGGTTCTTTTGCAACAGCCATGACATCATTCATTGTTGCCACTATGTATTGCTGCTATTTTTGTAAATTCATTTTGATGTACATGCTGTTATTGATAGAATTTAAAACCGTTTTGTAACTGATACAGTTGGCTCTACATTTACCTGAATAATTTTTATTGGCACCTCTCCTGTAAACTTTGATTTCCGAAAGTGAAATTTATTGGACGCCTATCATATCGTGTAGTTAGTGAACATGCTGAAACTTTTAATGATAGCAGTAGTAATCATGCTTGGATTAATAGAACTCTTTAGTTTTGTAACATTTAAACTTCTTTTTTGACATCTACCAATTAGCTAATTGTTATAATCATATCATTATTCTGAGTTGGTCTCAAGTGTGGATTGTTTGTGTAATTTACTTTTTTGAAGTGTTTCGTGTTGCTGCTTTTGCTATTGTGCGCATGCTAGACAAGTTTTTAGCACATCATAACTTTTATTTTTGTACCAAGTAATTTCTGCATAATTTTTAATTAATGTTCAATGAAAACCTCATGTTCAACTGTTTATACTGTTACAGTATTGGTTCAAGTGTTTGTATGTTGTTGTAGGTAACATTGTGCATTGTATTTTTATCAAACAGTGTTACTGGTGTAGTGTATTTTGTACTGAACTCTGTCACTTGACCGTGCATTAATGCTTGCTACAAATCTTTTATCTGCGCCAAATTTTCGTTGCAACTTTTCGTCAAGTTCATTTTTTGCACATTGGTACATCTAATATAAGACTGCATTAAAATAAAGTTCATTGCGGAGTGTTATTCTTTCGTTGAATGTATCTGTTTGCATTGCACATCACATTCAACAACTGTGGCAGCTTCACTTAGACTGAGAATTCCAGATTCACATTTATCTACCATGATATCTATCATTATTGCACAATTTTGTCTCTACAGTGCAAATGTATTCAAAAGCTTTAAAGATTAAATGTTTTCCAAAAGCATTTAACCTTGTCACTTTGAAGATTAAAAGTTTTGCTTTTCTTGTCATTTTAATTAAATGAATTCAGTGACATACACCTCACTTATACCTATACTACTTGCTCAGGATGGTGGCACTGGTAATCGTACTTGCATTAATATATACATTTCTCTTGCAACACATCTCGCTGTTCATGCACTTACTTATCTCCACGTATTAAAAAAATTTAAAGTTTTCACCACAATCTGATACAGCAGAACTTAATATTACATTGATACAAACAGAACACAGTCATAGAAAAGCAATGCCCAGCAAGAAGACTGATGAAGTCAGTTTCACTTTACAACAAGTGCAAATGTAATGCTACAAATGTTAGCAGACTTCGCAGGTGCTGTTAGAGGAATGTAAACTAAACGCTTTATTCGGACACACTGGAAACGAGACACCTATGACATCTTTGAACAAACTCAGGTAGAAAAGAAGTAATCGATAAACCGAGATGGGGGGGTCCTACTGAATGCCTCATTTCACATCTATGACAAACTGTTCCTTGTAGAGACATTTAGTAGCAAACAAATCGTTCCAAGGAAGGTAGCAGCGCCGCAGCAGTTGCTGAATAACAACTTAAGTAAATAATGGCCGTGACCCAAAGAATAAATTTATGTAGCATATTAGGACAACAGTGACTTAAGATAGTGTGACCGGCGCTAACTGGGCAACCATTTTCTGCCTACTGTCAATGCACAGCAGCACATTAGGTTAACAGTAACATGTAAAGAAGATTTCGCACAGGCACTAGACAGCAAGCTGAACTAGGCCCATTGCGTGGGAGCTCATCCCCTGGGCGGCACTTTGTGCCAGCGAGGGTGGCAATTAAGCCAGCATACAGCCCAAGTCGGCTGGACGGCCGGCTCAAATTAACAGCCAGTGCCTTTAACCGACTGGGTCAGTATACTTGCAGTCCTGGCCAGAGGGTCTACTGTTGCGCAGAACCTGCCGTTTCTTCAATAGCGATGGCCATAACCACCGCCAGTACTCATTTTACCATCCCACAGAGGGTAGAAGGCTGAGTTGACCTAGTTGGCTGGCTCCGTACTGTAGACAGTCATTCATCTAAGTACTAACCAGGCCCAGCGTACAGTAACTTTGTTTCATCCGAAATGCATTACAAACTACGCCATGCCACCAACCCTGTAACTTGTATAGCAGAGTACAAACCCAAAAACTGACTGGACGAGCATCGGAGAATAACTGCTCACAAACACCAGTACGAAGGCAAAATGGCAAAACATCAACATCGTATCTGCAAAGTCGTCCAGCGAAACGAACAAACTACAAAGTTCTTCAAAAATTAATTTGATACAGAATGCTATAATGTTCAACATTTATTTCATTGCAAAATGAACTATGGCAAGCAAAGGCCAATGTTCTTTATTGACATGTAAAATATTAAGATGCAGCAAAAAAAGCACTGTGTAGAGGGTCTGGTTCAATTTTCTTAAAATGCCATCAACAATAGACAGGATGTTTTGCCATCTTGCCCTCGACTAGCAGTATAATGCTGCATTATCAAACGATAAAACGATATCAAACTAAGTTCATCACAGCAAGCAATGCAAACAGAAGCACATTCAGGCAAACATGTAATTAATTATGTAACTGTAGTCGACAGTGGTGTAGTCAACGGGGACCACCGCCATTACCCCAAATATTTTTGGCCCTGCTTTTCCATATCTAAAAATAAAAAAAATATATATAAAACCTGTGGTTTCTGGGGTACAAAAATCCTCTAAAATACAGCTCTTCCAAAGACTCTCTAGCTAAATTAAAGGGGCCTACTTCTAAAGGGAAGGGAAAAGTAAGGTGGGGAGGCATTCTCCGAAACAAAAATTTACTACTACATCACTGGTAGTGGAGACATGGCACACGCAGCATCAACAGATGCAGCATGATCGTCGACAGCTGCCGAAACACGACATTGATGATGATGAGGAACGGTCTGGACTGGCACGACCACGTGTTGACATCGACGCTGAATCAAACGAACTCTGGGACGACGACCCTCGCGCACCGATGACTGCCGGTGTCTGTCGATGTCTACGTCGCCGTCTCGCGGTGCACTGCAGCGGATTAGCCGACCGCTCGGCAGTTGCACGGTACTGCCGATGACACTCCCTGACGTACGCATCGTACTGTCGGTCCAGCTCACGCGCCGCAGCTATTTGTTCCTCACGGGCTGGTACTTCCAGATTAGTGGCACACTCGAGACAACAGGCCCAGTGCTGGAATGGAACACAAGTGTTTCCCAGGTATGGGTTCTTGAATGTTATAACCTTGTAGCCTACACACACACGCAATTCATAGTGTTGATACAATGACAAAATATTTCTCGAAACAAAACTCCTAGTGACAATGTGTGTGATATGGTACCAGAAGCACATAGCAAATGGGACACCAAGAGTTACTGGCAAATTATTCCAATTTTGAAGCCTTGCTATAAATGTTACATTCTTGCCAAAAACCAAGAGCTATTTGAACAACAAAATCCAGTCCAAAACTCGTGCATCATTATAGCCACAATATTCACATACACTCTTGGTCTCTCACCTGGTAGATGAGTAAGGACAGCTTTGTTGCAATAGCCGCAGACATTGAAGTAGCTGTACACTTCCGCGATGTAGTCACGCAGACTGGATGCAACCAGCGGCGACGTGAAGAAGTTGATCTTGGACCCGGCAATCGCCTTTGCGGCCCAGAACTGCAGTGATCGTGGGCAGTACAATGGCGGTGGTGGGGTCGGCGGAAGCTCAGTGCTACCTTGCACACGCAGAATACGCTCGTTGAAGTCCGTGTGGTACCACATGAACGTCGACTTGAAGTAATTGTGATTGCCGTGCCGATGTACGGTGCTCAGTGACGGCATACGAAGCAAGAAGCCGGGAAGTGCATCCAGCAAATTGTTGTCAAGCAGCAGCGTTTGCAGCCGCCGGCAGAATGTCATAGTGTATGGTAGCGACTTGTTCTGTAACTTGTTGCTTGTCAACGCCAAGTACTCCAGGTTGCACATGCGCCCAATGTCAGCCGGAATACGGTCGAGATAGTTGTACTTCAGTGACAAGTGGCGTACACTTGGACACTTGAAAATCTAAAACATTCGTTGATGTACTGCAGTGAAACCAACCACAAAATTCAAACTGCAACCACTACGGAGCATTTTCACTGCAATACGTGAAGTTGTTGATCTCACAGAAGAAAGCTTCATGTAGGCAGTGTTGTTGTTTGTGATGAACTCATCAGGAAAAAATGCCTGTCCATTAACGCTCTATAACAATTATATTCAACATGCTATTCTATATGCAACAATATTGCATATTACGTTTTTACTTACTTATTTTACTTTCATAGTAAAAGTAATGTGTGAGCAAATGCCACAATGAGCAAAGATTGCACATATCGTTATTTACCTCGTGCGGAAGCGTATTATCGTCACCATATTTGAAAATGCTGTCGAGATGTAACTCGGTGAACGCATGTGCATTTAAGTATCGAGAAAGAAGACTTTCTACAACAGCCAAACGCAACACAACTAGAAAGATTCACGTACATGGGAAATAACATGACACACTGTATTTACACTGTTTGCTGCAAATTGTGTCAAACACAAAACAGATATATACAAGTACTAGTGTAAATGGTAGCTGTAGTAGCAGCAACTATAAAACACAACTACTACTACTACTGTCAGCTGCTGTGTCACCAACTACACTGTGTTTCATAAAAAACCGGACCCCCAAGGCAGGTCAGCATGAATTTATCAAAATAAGTTCGCCTAAAATGATTTTTCACACAGTGCACTGCCATCATTCAGTTGCGGATTCATTGTGCTTGAAAAGTTTGGTATGGGCCGAGTACCGATTTGTGATCTGGCTGAACTGAAGCAGTGACTTGTTAAGGTCTGGGCTGACTTGGAACAGACGATTGTGGACGAGGCCATTGACCAGTGGAGGAAACGACTCAGAGCCTGCATCAAGGCCAAAGGACAACATTTTGAACATTTACTGTAACTTAAGTCGTACGTGTAGATTGCTTGTACCAATGTTTTTTCGATATTAAAGCCGTTTTCTTGAAGCTATAACAAGAAGTTTCAGGGTCCGGTTTTTTTTTGAAACACAGTGTATAATACCTCTGGAATGGAAAATTTATAATCATCTAAACAATGGTTGTCAATGACAGTACACGAATATTCAGAGAACGAGTGCAACTGTGAAAATTTGTCCAAGATGACAAGATGTCCATACCGCCACAACACGTGGCATTTAGACAACAAACAAACCTGTAATAAATGTCTTCACGTGTGGCAAAAGTGAAAGCCGAATTTGTTCCTGTATGAAATCAAAAAGCCTGTCTCTCCTGCGATCCAGAGTAACAGCCATAAACCACAGAGTTGCTGGAACCTCCTACAAATACACAACCACGAATTATTACAACAACTTTTTACAGAAAACAAAAACTAATACAAAATGCAAATTTACATGTAATATCACTATAAACATCTTAAAATTAAGAATGCTTGGTATGCATCAACAGTGACAAATTAGTTGAATTAGCTACATCTTTTACCAGAAGTCATCTTTTCAAACTGTACAAACATTAAATGATGAAAAATGACACAAAAAATAAAAAAACACCGAAAAAACTCAGAGTTTTAGTAGATAACATAAGGAAAAAGTATCAAAGTAATTTGGTAAATGGTGACATCACTTTTCTTTTGTATTCACCAGGTTGCAGCAGCAATGTGGAACTGCATTGTTTTCCCTGGGGGTCCAATCACAAATCTCCCCTTCTGCTATGGGTCAGGGATCCCATCTAACACAATGTAGCACCGGACCCCACAAGTGTACAGTGTACCCGCCAAATGGCATCCAAGTCCATCAAATGCTTTGAGCAAAGTGCATCAGTGTTTCAGACAGACAGAGAACGAGACACACTACAGAGAAATGTGTACCAATAGATGAAATCACTAGTGCTGCAAACAGTGATTCCACCCAAAATGTGACAGATTTCAAGACACACCCCATCAGCAATCACGTCAACTCCATTTGTGTTCCAATTTCCTCACTAGCCTAAATAACTCCAAATACACTGAGAAAGACTCATGGAACTTTCATACCCGAGAACTTTCGTTCCGTAACTTTGATTATTACGGAACCCCTAACACACGCCTATGCTAGTGTAGGCACATGTGTTAAAGAAAGCAGACACTATTTTCTGGATGTAGGCTGCAAATTAAGTTTACTCAGAGATGACCCTCGGCTTTCGGCTACTTTGCTCAACGAACATGTGTATCAATATTATTTCACTTTGGAAGTAAAATGGCAGCCAATATCAGCCAAGGTGATAAACTCTGGAAAACATTTGCTCTGACAACTTAAATATGTTTCTGTTAAGAAGTAAAAAATCTATAAAAATTTTCAGTAAAATATTTTGATATTTAGAAGTGGCTCAAGAGCTTTAAATTTCACTATATGTTTAGTTTATACTGTGCCTGTTGCACTACTGACTTTCAAGGTCATCCAAGGTCGATAATTTTCATTTCATCTGAAAGGGCGTATGCCACTTCCTTTAAGTAATTAATAGTAACCTAAGACGTTGAAAAAAACACATTTATCCTACCCCCTGCCATTCAAAACCCAATTTGAAAATGTTCCCTTTGCACAAAATGCTGAGTTTCACACACATGGCTAATTATTCCTGTACAAGTTTTCCCCTATGACCTAAAGCTTAGCCACAATACACCTGTTACAGACGAACGGACGGACAAGAAAACAACACATCGTGCCAAAGATGCCCTACAGCACAGCTGTAGAGCACCAAAAACCACAAACAGAACTGGAAAATTCATCCAAAATAACTGTGTTTTTTTCAGATTCTTTAAAACAAGACAAGTTCATATTATAATTGGCATCCATGTGTCTTTCTGTCTGTCTGTTTGTCACATTTTGGAGGCCTATTAAAACGGTGCAAGCTAAGATCATGAAATCTTCACTGTGGACATTGAACGTAGATTTTAGCCATCCAAGTCTCGACCCTCTAAGTTCAAGGAGGCCTGCGGAGTGTAAAACTTCACATTATTTTTACATATGAGAGGTATATGTAGGCCTAAGTGTTTTCTCCAAAAAATCATGTACTACACCATAGACCCCCTATTGTTATAGCTTATATGGATCTGTGTTGTGGAGTGTTTGTAATGGTTATGTTGAACGTGTGTGTCAGGCCTGGCGAGTTGGTATTCGTCGTGTGTGGGGTCTGCCATCTAATACTCATAGTGTTTTCTTACCTCTATTGTGCTGTCGTTTGCCACTATATGATGAGTTTATGAAGAGGTTATTAACATCTGCACAAAGGTGTATTAATTGTGATAATAATCTTGTAAACTTTGTGGTAAGGTATGCGATTTGGTATGGCCGCATGGCATCTCCACTTGGCTGCAGTGTATTACAGTGTTGCTCTAAGTATGATTTTGAATATGAAGACTTTATGTCACTGAGCCATCAGTATATTCAAAGATATTATCGGAAAGCAATTAGTGATAAAGATGTTGCTAGGACACGTCTGTTGTTAGAACTATTATTCATAAGGTCTGGTGCATATCAATGGGACATTTTCTAGGTCAGTGATGTTAAAGTGATGATTGACAGTTTGTGCACGATGTAATTTGACTGCACGTTGATTAGTTGCACTTTCTGCTTTTTTCATTTTCTTTTTATTTTTCATTATTTTTGCTTTGCACATTTGTTTGTACCTTGTGTACAATGTTCATAATAAATATATAGGCTTAATAAACAATGTTGGAGAGCAAAAGTTCCCGGAAACACAAGTTCCGGAGAATGAAAGCTTACAGCACTCCCCCAGACCCCCTAGCTGAATTTCAGGGGCCTACTTCTAAGCGAAGGGGAGGAAGGGAAAGGGCAGGGAAATAGAGTTCCCCACCTGTTCAATCCTACTTTGACCGCTGATAATACTGAATCAAAAACCTCGAATTCCTTGCAACTCCAGACTTACGGCTCTTCACAAAGATTATGTCTGCCGTGAAAATTCACCGCAGACAATAAGAACGGACTTCTTAGTCCTCATTTTCTGTGAATTTTCACGGCAGATAACACCTTCTGCCTTTCTTCTTCTTCTTCTTCTTCAGTAGATGGTCAAACTTCAACTTGTTGAAGACTCCAGACCATGTCGGGCAGACAGTGTGAAGTGTATAACGTGTTAAGCCAACAGTCACAATGCCACAACGACTGTTGTACATGTACTTGACCTGATGGCATTCTAGCAGTAAAGTGTATCAGTGACAATTGTGTAAAATATGTGGACGTCTTCATTGCTTCAATTTACAGTTACACTTACAGCAAGCGAGTACTCTACATCGCCGTCACCGCTGATCACATTCTTCTTCCATGACTCGAACAATTCGGGATCTGACTGCAAACGCAGAAGAAGCAGTAGTTCCTTGCCACTAAAGTCTTGCTGAAACAAATCAGAAGTTGTTGACGACCCATTAGAACTTATTACTGAAATTCTTGCGTTCATTTCCATTTTTACACGAAAATATGAAGCAATTACGAAACGTAAGCGACGTAAACAACAACACATAGATAACAATTTTTATTGCTGACTCTGGCGTATAAGAATTCACAAAATTTGATCTGCAGTAGAAGCCGCAGATTCGATGGGTGTACAAAATACTGAAGTGGCGGTTTGTAACTGTAAGAGTATGGATTAGATCGGCACAAAATTTGGCACAAATCAACATTATTTTATTATTTATATTAACCCGTAATCTATGGACAGAGATTCTGGCAGGCTTCGATAAAGCCTGCCAGACAATGGGCCTGCACACATCATGGCCGAAGACTCATCTCCAAAACGCTGGATACGGAACCCAACCATGTGCTGTAACCATCCAGGAACATATAGTCGACGTCACCGACCGTTTCACATACCTGGGTAGTGACATCAGCTCATGTGGCCGCTCTACACCAGAGACGCTCAAACGCATCGGGTTCGCTTCAAGCGTCATGGGCCAGTTAACATCTGTATGGCGGCAGTCAAGATTGAGCCTGCACACTAAACTGCGCCTGTACAAC
>Ga0056128_1007054_pt1 | contig 14168 bp, 11 predicted proteins | sample WorMetLIZISLAND2_FD_71113 | JGI IMG/M metagenome (GOLD analysis project Ga0056128, IMG submission 71113) | Marine gutless worms symbiont microbial communities from Max Planck institute for Marine Microbiology, Germany - Olavius geniculatus... ... | reverse complement strand
CTAAATTTTGCACGTTTTATGCCCTCCCAAATTTTAAGGGGGGCGGTGCCCCCAAATTTCGTACTTGCGTTAACACCCCAACCTAAAGGCGCGTCAAGTGCCAAAGTTTCGTCGGGCTACGCCCCCTAACTCCGAAGTTATCGGCGGTCATTTATTGCATTTTAAGCCAATTTTTGACCCCCTTTGAAAAAAGTTGTAAGGGGGGCCCCCGTTCCCGGTGGGGGGTGCGCTAGTAAGACTTGGTCATTCTCTAGCGCGTGTAAAAATTTGCGGGCGCAGCACCCCCTAGGGGCCAAAATATGGTCTTCCGAAATGTGCACTTTCGGTGGGTACAATTTCACATCTAGATCTCCAAGGTCACTGGACCAAACTTCACCGGACTTGTTTCGCCTAACGCGGGAGGAATCGATGTCGAACGAGTAACTCACCGATTTTGAATATCTTTATCCGTTTCGGAGATATTCGCCGCTGAACTTCGAAGTCGTCCAAATTTTGCATGTTTTTCGCTCCTGAAATTTTTTTGGGGTGTGTCCCCCAAAATTTTGGACCAGCATTATAAAATAGGGCCTAGTACTGACCATCATGCAAAATTTCACGCCGGTCGGCCCATGCATCTCGGAGATCTCGCGTTGCAAAAAAAATAAATAAAAAACATCTGGGCTAAAACATAAGTCCGCTCCGCAAGCTATCGCTTCCGGGCGGACTAATAAGGCCCTAAAAATTAACTGTCCCAAAATTTACGTATCACCAAGTATCGCTGGTGTAATTATGACGTCAACGACAAAAATACAGCGAATACAAAACTAAACACAAAATCCACATGCAGCAAAAAAGCACTAGGACATACACGTTCAAATCACAGTTGACCAACCAAATGACTGAATGACTGATTGATAGCTTACCTCTGTGAGTTCATTTTGGTGGATGCTACATGTCTGTTCTTGTCTCCGAGTTTGATAATCTCGCCGATGTCCTGTACGCTCTCGACCGACAGCTCAGTCATCCCTGGCAGGGTGATCTTCGTGCCCTGAGCGCGTATCTCAAGACTCGTCAGCTTGCTACTGAGTAGGTCGTGAATGGACTCGTTGTAGATCTCAACCATCGACGCCTGCCACCAAACACCACACAAAACCACGGACTTGAGGACCTTTAGCGCTACCGCTATGTGTAATTCCTAATCATAACCCAACCATAACCAGGCGTGAATCATGCAGGCGCAGGCTCCAACGGCGTTCTGCAGGTTGAAAATATTAGGGGAAAAGTTACAATTTGCCGACAACTTTTACCCTAAGTTTATCCCAAATTGTAATTTCCAACATCATTTTTTACTTCTGCAAGAAAATCTTCCAACAGGATTGATTCTCCGACAAGTTAAAATTTAACGACGCCATTGAAAAACTGCGTGGCAGCAACGGACGCAATCGCTCTCCACAGTAAAAAATCAAACAAAGAAAATCAATTCACGAATTTATTCCTTCATTTGTCTATTCACCAATGCGATTTAATTTGAATAGGCCTATAAATAATTAATCAGTTGTTGTATAGTTTAGTTTTATTTAGTTTAGTTATTCCAGGCGCAAATGATCCAAGAAAAAAATAGAGGGAGGTTTTTTGGCAAAATTAGGCTGTAGGCTAATGGGGTGTTTACATGATCCAGCAAACGTCCAGCAAACTTCCAGCAAATGTATTCAAAATACACGTGCTAATGCTGGACGTTTGCTGGATCGTGTAAACACCCTATAATGTAGTCATAGACTTTGTATTTAACAAAAAAACTACGAACCTTCAGACTATACTCAATATTGTCGCGGTCTTTGCAGATATCCAGTAGATCCGTCAGAGCTCTGCACACGTGCAAATACGTGAAAACGCTATAATTAATAATTTATAATTATAATTATTATCGAGTAATGTATCACAAAATGACAGAGACTCATATTTATACACGTGATAGATATAACACACACATATACCTACATGCAAATTTCGGGCACTGCCTGGATTAAGATTTAATAATTAAGAATTAACTTCATAGCCATCTACTGCACACTGAATTCAAGTAATTTGCGGCCAAACCTATAGCTTCTTAGCATAGCGACAGAAAAAGCATCTGAAGTGAAAAACTCAAAAGTCCTTTTCTTCTCCACCAATTCTCAGAATTTTATGGGATTTCACATTAGGCCACGTTTTGGTGAAACGCAGCCTAAATTAATGTAGGTGTATAATAAAATTAAAAAATTAGTTGACTAAACACAAAATTTTTTTTAAACTGTAGAAGTAGGAGCAATATATTGCAGCATGAGCAAAAATGTCGGCCTAGTACCAACATAATAGCGGCCGTCCACCAAGCTACACTGCACTGTGCAACTCTCAGCCTAATCCTGATTTCTTGAACACACTAGTCACTCCAGCGCTGGAAAACGTTCACACCGATTTTAGGTTTTCTACGCTGCTTTGTTTTCTAGTTAAGAGCTTGTGGAGGATAGACAGACGGACGGACGGACCGATGAGCAAGACCCAAAACGCTGCCCATTAGAACAGCCGCACAAATTCAGATAGAAACACCCATATGGGACTATACCTAACATTGACACCAGGGTCGTTGGGTGGACCCTGCATGGTGTACGTCTTGCCAGAGCCTGTTTGTCCGTACGCCAGAATACAGACATTGTAGCCGTCAACGCACGAGGTCACCAGCGGCTTGGTGTCTTCATAAACCTGCGGCACCAGCCGACCAACCAACTCGAGTCAAAGAAAGAGCACTGCAAAACTTCTAATATTAGCCGGGTCTCTAACCCAACTCAGGGGTTCTAGGTCTCTCGCTTTAGAACAAGCCATGTCCTAATATAAGCTGGGTAGGCCTAATAGAGGTAACGCCTTCCAGATATAATGCTGTTAGTGACGTTAGGCCTATGTGTTCTAAATCAGCGGTTTTGACAGTATAGATTGTAGAAGTAGGTTATGGCATATCAACGTAATGTAACGTAAAACGTAACATGGTCAACAGATCCGTCGACAAATTAAATGGAAATATCAAGGGTAGAATGGCAATCCTATCTGTTCTCGTCAACATTTCAAGAAAAATGACAACATTTTCTATGCAATGCATTATTTCAAACTGTCCACAGTGTTTTAATGTTCTTGTGAAGTCTGCTAATAAGTAACACATAGATTTGTTTGCTTTATTTCATTATGTAATAAAATAAACATTTAAGTAGCATTCAGAAGAATTTTGTAGTTTGCAGTCAGGACGTTTTGCCATAGTCAACTGTAGACATTATGTTTCACCATTCTGTCCTTGATATGTATCACAACGTAGGCTACCTCCTCCTGCGTGGACTTTGGACCAAAGACGCGGTTGAACTGGAAAGGTTTCTTGGTGGCGGGAGGCAGAATCTCGGTCTCTGACGGGAACTGAAGACAGCAATCCGAGCGACTGTCGTCTCGACAGCGGCAGAACACTCGAATGTTACCGCGCAGGTCTTGCAGCTGACAGAAACGACAGCGTAACAAAATTTGTACAAAGTACGCAGATGGCTTAGTGCAATCTGTGGTAACACTGACAAAGTTACGCTATGTCGAGCTGCATTAGTACTGAGGTGAATGACCCGCTCCCACGCTCGCCATAAATGCCAGACCATTCCAAACTACGCTGCTGGTTGGGCGTGTTCATCTGTGACGGGTGGCAAGTAACACTGTGTGATTGGTGCTGATCGCATACAGCAGGTGACGCTCTGTAGCTTTGCGATAGGCTTCCCATAAAGATCGAGTACTGGCTTGTCTGGCCGGGGTATTAACCTTTAACATTTAAATATGCCTCTAAAGAGACGACGACGGTCAGTGTTAACAGCATCGCATGAATGCAAACATTATTAGGGGTCCTACCTGGTTGTAGAGCAGTTTGCGTTGCAGCGCCTCGCATTGATACAACTCACGCATCTGAGACAGTTCTTCACCGAGCCCGGAATCGCACTGCTTAATTCTCTTCACGTTAGTCACAACCTACAAGTACGTACGCAGCATAAACACGACCGCTTAATTCTACATGACGAGTTTTCTTTGGGGCCACGGGCCAATGGTGAACTTATCACTCAACAGGCACTAAGCCACGCACGTTTTAGGTAAATTTTTATGCAAATTTTATGAAATTTCAACACCCAGCGGATACTAAGCTCTACTCGTTTCAAGACACTCTAACGAGGCAGTGTGAGCCATATACGCAATATATGCCATATCAAAAGAAGTAAGTATCAACAACACAGACGCCTAAAAGTTTAGTCGTTTTTTTCATCCGCATGTGTTTGACAATTTATGCTAGTCTAGTCCAATCCACTTGGTGGATGACAAGAGTCAATATCTCTTCGTGACAAGCTATTATTTTCATTTGAATAAACATAATTAATTATGTTATTTAGCCTATCTGAATGAGACACGGTCACACGCCCACGAAGCAGACCAACCTCGGCAAGCGAGCTGTGAAACGTGTCAAACATGCTGACAAGATCCATTCTGAGTCGAGTGTGTTGCTCGTGCAGATCTTGAGTCGATCCACTCATCACACCCAGCAGCTTTGAGTCCATCACAGGACGCTGTAGTTTTAACACAGACGAGACCATCAATGAAGCAAGCAATCAATCAATATCAATTAAGCTCGGCAGCTATAGTCTTTTCTATTCACCAGGTGGCAGCACACATTCTTGGCAGAAGTTTGAGATCTCTGATAGCTTTTAGTTGCACTGGTAATATTGATCATAATAAACACCAAGCACCCTCGCTGTATGGTGTGGAAACTGACAGTCGAACAGTCGATCATGCAAAGAATTCATCAATAAATGTTCCGATCAGTTCCGTAGCAGAATTTCTGTAGCAGTAGTAGTAGCAGTAGTAATAGTTATTTTTCTCATTGTCACGAAAATATTTAAAACACAGAGCTAAAAACGACGCTGCACTTTGTGACAATTAACTGACTGATAGTCTATGACAAAACAAAAAGAAAACAAGAAATCTGAGCTAATGCTCACGAGACGCGCGAGAGCCTATAGCAGTTTAGAATCGTTCACAGGTTGTCTTAGTCAATCTCTATCCATTTAATTGCAATTAATGCTTCTGCAGCAAAAAAATCGCCAAATAATCACTAAAACCCCCTATTTTTTAAGTTCAAGGTCATTCAAGGACATTGATATTGACATTCCTAAGAAGCTCGTCGCCAGTGCCTGTTATGATAAACAGCATGTCTGTGCCTATCTGCAACCATTTACATGCTAGACAAGCCAACAGCGGATAAATAACCACTTTTTAGAGGGGTACCCTTCTTTGACACCCGCGTGTGCAGGCCTCCTTGAACCTAGAGGGTCCGGACTTCAATTGCTAAAATCGATATTCAATGCTGAAAATATCATATGCAGGTAGTCTTGGTCTATCTCTAGCCATTTTGTCGCAATTCACTCTTGTAAAGAGGGTCGCAGCTAAAAATCTAAAAAAATTCACAAAAACTCCCTATTTTGGGGGTTCAAGGTCACTTAAGGTCATCAATGTTGACATTCCTAAGAAGCTCGTCGTCAGTGCTTGTTATGATAAGCCGCATGTCTGTGCCTATCTGCAACCATTTTCATGTTAGATGAGCAAATAACAGTAGGCTAGAATAACGCCTTTTTAAAGGGAGTGCACCTCTTTCGCCCCCTCATTCGTGGTGACCCCCCTTCACCCAACACATAATTTTGTCACGAAATACTAGAGACACTAAGCTATCATCATTCATATGGTAAAAACCCGAAGTCTCTATCTCACCTGGTCTTGAAACGGTACCAAGTTGTGACACCAGGAGAGACAGACAGACGAACGCACGAATAGAATTACCATAGCCAATACGCGTTATAGCTATGCTAGCTCTCGCGTGTGATGAACAGAATTAACAATAGAATTAATGACAGACCTTGGCTGCGGAAGTCTTAGGCCGCTGAAGCGACAAATTCACTGCCGTCAAAGTGGCCATCTTGGCTTCCATAGACGACAGCTTGTCACGCAGTTCATCCAACTGTAACATGGCACAATGCATTCAGATAGGCCTACACGTTACACAGCTGATGACACGGTCATCAGTTTGCTCAGGCCTACTTATAATTATACAGCGGCAACTATTAACATCATTCTGGTTAGAAATACTTCGGCTTTGATTACACAAAAAAACAAACATGACACTAACTTCATACAATAGCCACATCACCAGAAATGCCACGCTGGAGCAATAGAGTAGCCAAAAAACAACAAACTGCCAAAGTTGGGTCTTAAAAAAGCATTTACCAAATTGGCAATTGCATTGGTTACAGTAACTTACTAAAACGTCTTACCACCATCATTAGCAAACACATCGAACATAAAGCAGGCCTATTATATGATTATACCACTGTGTATTTTGAGATATAACAACAAGAAATAATTTTCCCAAACTATCTAAGAACCGAAAAACTTGCCGTGGTTTCAGCTTGCTGCCTGGCTTTCTTTTCCATCTCCAACTCTCCTACAGTCGCTTCCAGTTTTTCTTCCTGTTAAACAAATAAGGTATCAAATGATCAAAAAATGCACAAATAGCAACGTTACAGTGCCTCACAAAAACAGTGCAGGAATACAGATAGGTTGGACTTGGGATGCAATAGTGCTTTTCATCTTTAGTGAATTAATGTCTACTGTCTGTGATGTATTGTCTGAAAATCAATAAATGTAATCTTCGTCCTTAAACTTTGTCTCAAAGTATATGATCACTGGTCTTGATCTATGTGCTATCGTTCTTTGTCTTTTTCTATTTTTTTTCTCAAAACTAACTGAACAAAAAAAATATTTTTTGGTTTTTTACTTTACTTTTTAGCAAATAACGTGCACTATTCATTATTGTTATTATTTAGCTATTTTTGCTGTCAATGTCAAAGATTGGTAAGCTTATTGTTGTTCTCAATTTTGATCACAGAAAACTCGTTATTGGTCTTAGTCTTAAAATCTTGGTTTTTGACTAGTGTTGGTCTCAAATTCTATCATAATTCTTGTCTCAAAGTTGGCTTTGGTCTTAAGATTTTAGTCTTTTTCTTACTTATGGGAGTTTATCATCTCATCTCCTTCATCTGTTCATTCACCATCAATCATTCCTCCAATTTTATCACATAAACACTAATTTTCTGAAGCCACCCAAAGACGTCAAAGAAAAAAAACCACAGTTCTGCAATTTCTATATGACATTTTCCTGCATTTATTAGAAAAAAAAACAGATGCAAAGAAACATCCAATAAGCAAATAATGGGCTGCATTGCTAACTGACCAACGTTTTCAGCTGGTTCTGAAGGTCAGCGATCTGTCGCTGTTTCTCACTCAGTAGCTTGGCATCCGCCTCATTTCTGACTCCGGCCAAACCACCTGCTCAGCGAAACAAACCATCATTATGTTACAGAGCTAAACAAAATTAGATGCAAATATGACTTACTGCAGATAATCATTATCACTGCAGAGTTTATGGTCTTTGTCATGATCCTGATATATTGACAAAAACGCTGTTATTATGATGGTATAAAATATTTCTAGATCGTGGAAAAATTTTTAAACAAAAACTCAATGGAGAAGTTTGAGCAATATTCAGCATTCAGTCCATGTATAACCACAAATTGCCATAATGATGCTAACGACGACAAGGCTTTCTGTTGTTGTGTTATTATCAGTAATAGCATTATTTGACCATTTTGCCTGGAGGAATTCCACCTCTAGATAGAACCAGCTTAAACCGTTTGATGGATTAAGATGCCATTTGGCAGGCACATTGCAGGGTGCAGTGACACACTGTGTTAAAAAAAATTTTGACCCTCGAGAGAAGGAGAAATTTGGGGTTGAAGCACCCAGCCAGAAATTGCATATGCTTACTTATGATTCACTACGAGGCAGCACTGATCAGTGATTTTGCTTTTTACTAAAATACTTTGGTCACTGCTTGATTTACCATTATTAATAATTTCACTAAGAAGAATGACAAACAATCGGCCCAACATACTTGTGTCACCCCAGTCCAAGTAGGTTGCAATGCACTGGTGGGGATTATAACTGCAAGCTCTCAATGCCGACAGCATGTCATGCCTGTCCTTCCAATCAGGCAGTGTTTCCTGTTTTTGCAGAAACACAATCAATCAAACAACATTCAAATGTTTTCTTAATGAACCAGCATAAAGTCATCTGAGAAAACTTAAATTGCAGTTGGTATAATAAGAAGTCTGAGCTAATGCTCAGGACATGCGCAAGAGCCTATAGCAGTTCCTGTTTGCAGGCAATTTTGGTCTATCTCCATCCATTTTGTCGCAATTCACTCTTTTGCAGTCAAAAATTGCCAAAAAATCACTAAAAACCCTTATTTTTAGAGTTCAAGATCAATCAAGGTCATCAATGTTAAGTGTTGACAATCCTAAGAAGCTCATCGCCAGTGCTTGTTATGTTAAGCATCATGTCTGTGCCTATCTGCAACCATTTTCATGCTAGACAAGCCAACAGTAGATAAATAACCACTTTTTAGAAAAGTACCCCTCTTTGATACCCACGTGTGCAGGCTTTTCATGAACCTAGAGGGTCCAAACTTGGATTGCTAAAATCTAAATTCAATGCTGATTCGTATGCAGGTTGTCTTGGTCTGTCGCAAGCCATTTCCATGCAATTCACTCTTGAAATGCGTGTCACAGCCCAAAATCGCAAAAAAAAATAACTAAAACCCCCTATTTTGGGGGTTCAAAGTCATTCAAGGTCATCGATGTTAACATTCCTAAAAAGCTCGTTGCCAGTGCTTGTTATGATAAAGAGCATGTCTGTGCCTATCTGCAACCATTTTCACGTTAAACGAGGCAATAATGGTAGAATAACGCCTTTTTAAGGGGGTGCCCCTCTTTCTATCCCTTGTTAGTGAGGACCCCCTTCACATAGCGGCATAAAATTTTGTCACAAAATACAAGAGACTCTAAGCTACTGCAAGGTGGAAACCCAAAGTCTCTATCTCACCTGGTCTTAGAACAGTACCGAGTCGTAACACCAGGACAGACAGACAGAATAACCATAGCTAATATGCACTATAGCTCTTGCGCATAAAAATAAATGATATTTACTATAAAACTTTTATCATTTATGTAAGCATTTGTAGAGCTAGTAGTTGAAAAAATTTTAAAATTCAAAACAATATGGGAGCAAAAACTTTTCTTCTTTAATGCAATAAGATGGCTTTCTCCTGACACCCAATCAACATCCACAGAAAACAAACATTACACAATAAACAGTTTTTAAGCAAAGTCATTACATGTAGAAGCAAAAGCAGTTCAAGCAGAAGAAACATTACACGTATCGTCGCTATCAGCTCTTTGACAAAGTCCGAGTGTAGCTCCCAAGTCAGTGGCAGTCTAACCCATGCTCCAAGGTTCCTGTCAAAGTAGTAATGCACGTTCATCCTTTCCTACAACAATACAGTTCAATACAGTTAGCTTTTATGAGTTTACTCGACTGTGTAGTGCTTAGCTTATTCTGTTTGCAAACACTCACATGCAAATTTTAAGACCTCTGTGTAGCACGTTTTTACATTTATATATTTTAAATTTTTTTCTATATTGTCTGACTGTATTATTTTGTTTGTTTGACTCTGTCTCAGCATAAAAACAAAATCAAAGCAAAAATCTACTAAGACAAAAAAAGCAATAACAACGAAATTTGATGACATGTTCATCTAACCTCAGCTATGTAAGTGGACAGTCGGCCCCTGTCAGGGTGGTAGATTGCACCGCTACGATCATTGTCAGATGCGGCTTCATTCCCATTGCGACGTGACTTCCGTTTACCCGCCGCTTCCAATATCTACATGGAAAAAACACCTTGTGCAGTGTTTCTCTTAGTTGATATATGTACTAAGGCAACGCTACACGGCCGTCTGCCTACCTATGCACCTGCAGCACTTACTAATTTTGATTTTCAACCAAAAGTTTACTTTCACGTCGGCTGGCATTTGACAATAAATCGAGACAAACCGCAAAATATGCGCCATTTTCTTTAAGGTTTTGACATTTGTTCTTTGATGCATCGTTACTCCAGCCAAAAGCACCAACAATTTTGTTTTTTTACACTTTTTTTGTTTTTGAGACATAAATGACAGATGAACAAAGACATAGGACAGACGGACAAATGAACAGGCAAGACATGTAATGCAGCCACTTAAGACGACTGCAATATAGCACACTTTAAAAACGTGAAAAAACCCAAACACTGACATACTTAGACTTCTCAGTGAAGTAATTAATTACTAATAGCAGATATGTTTAAAAAATAACTAAGAATGTCATCAATACATCATCTTCAGTGCAGTTTTCCTTATCAATAACAATGATGCCTTGACTCAACCATTCTTTTGGAAAAGGAATCCAGTCCTGTGCAACATCACAACGACAGCAAAACATTACTGCAACGAAAATTTAACCCAAGTTTAATCAAACAATTAACAGCCAGCATAGTTACAGAGAGATGCTTAATGCGTAAATCAGATAACACTGTGAGTTGACAATATGGTGCTTAATTGACAGGACCAGAAAATGATGGACCACACAATAGCAATGATTACTTGATAGTAATAACAACCCGACCAGCAATCGAATTGACGACTTCTTGATTGCAAGTCCGATGACCTACTGCTGCACCACCAAGCAATGCCTCCTTCTAAGTAAGTAAGTAAGTAATATATGGTACATTAACCTCAAAAATGACCTCAAACATGGTAACCGAACGAGAAGTAGAAACGCTTGAGTTGGCATCTAGCGTAAATGTAAAACGTGGCTGCATTGCATTTGTATTATGCACACCTGTCGTTTTTTGTCGTAGAAGTATCGTTTTCCATTACTGAAAAGACATCTGTAGCTGCAGGTTTGATTCTGATGAAAAAATGTTTCCAGAACTCGACCATTTTCACTCTGCAACAGTTTAATTTATGCAACTCATCGCCAGTACATTATCAATGTCTGTGATCTACAATGATACAATTTCTATAATACTGCAATTACACTCAGGGGTGTATTTTTTAACAAAAAGTGGGTGATGCCAGGAACCCAGTGATAAAAAATGCTCAAATTCTCGCATTTTCTATGCCAATCTCTGAAACTGTACTATGATATGCACATCAAATATGATAACATTATTATAATAGGCCTACACTGGAAATCACTGGAAATTTAAAGTCTACTGGCATCACTTTCCTTCGCTGCTAATGCTGAACTGTTTTCCTACAGGCAGCTATACCGACTACATTCACAATCACCATTTATTATTACTCAGCAAGAAAACTGATACTCATTTTGCTTATTCATGTAGCAGGTACAATTTTTTACAGAAGTCAGTGTCACTGTCATCACCAGATTTAACTAAAAACTCACAGTAAACGTGCACTTGGGAATCCAACTCAGACCTTGATTGTGGGACCCTGGTGAAGGCCTCAAAGCTTTCCTAACACTGCGTACAGAAATCGATATTCTTTTAAGCATATGTAAATCAACGTACTGTGTAAGTAGGCTGAGCTGCAGAAAATCCGAATGACTTCTCTCGTTGTAAGCTGTCTGGATGTGCCATGGCGCTCGCAGGCGTTAAACTGGAAGCTGGAGCACCCCCAGTCGACACAGCGCCGCCCGGCTGAGCCGGCGTCACGAGCTGGACTTCTTTGGATTTCCCAGACGGCAGTTGCTTTGTCGGTCTGACAGTATTATCTGACTGCGAACTTGTGGTGGAATTACGTGATTGCGCACTAGATGAGCTTCCCATGCCTACATGACTGCCGCAGCCAATCCTGGCTGCCAGCAATCCCCATAATAACTAATTTCATCTTTAATTTCACTTCTTTAACTTTCGCGTTGACCGCCTGACACGCGCACACGAACTGTAACGGTCACTAACGAGTTGTTTACTGGCGTTGTGAAGTGCGTCAGCTTGTGCTTCCGGAAAGCCAGTGCTGTGCAAAATCATGTTTATCGTTCGCAGCACGGATTAAAATATTTATAGATCGATGGTGACACGCAATTCCCGAAAACGCAAACGGAAACGTAAAATGCATTTCGAGAAATGATTTTTGTGCTTCTGCAGCTAGAGTACAGTAATATCGTGATAGATCTCCGACTTGTATTTAATTTATTGTCAACAGCTGCAGCTGCAATCTCGCAGCATTAATGCATTATTAACCGGCGCTTTTTAGATTAGAAAACATCACTCAGAATGCATCGGTATGACTAGGGCCTATGTTTCCTGAGAATTATGGCGAATAAGCATGTCAACACTTGCGAAATAAATGTTGCCGAATTGGGCCTACGTATTGCTGATAGCAACGCACTTATGCGTACAGATAATACGTTAGCAGTGAATGCCAGCGATCGATAAAGAAATCAATGTATTGATAAGCGACGAGACACGTGTGGCAAGTCTTCTGTTGTCGTCCATTGATCGTCAACATCCATTCATGCAATGCTGTCATAGAGGCTACAACGTACCGTACCCCCAGCCATGCACCTACAGAATGGCGCGCTTCATAGAAAAACTACACTGTGTCCCAAAACGCTACACTTTTCATTTTCATACCTTCGCCAAATATTAACCGATTGTCATTTGCTTTCACTGCCACACTCCGTGGATTATTGGCAATAAACGGTTATTAAATATTTCAGCACGCTTCAACAGTGTCGCTACACTACTTTGTGAACTAGAGATTCAAAAATCACGATAAGCAACAACTTATCTTTGGAACAATTACTGTTTAGTAATTTTTATATGTAAATTAACTTATGTTTAATTAAAATAATTTTCGATACATTCTCTAGTCTTTGTACACAAAAGCAAACAATATTGTTATAAATAATAATTTTTACGCGCGATTGCAGAATGCTTCGCGCGTCTTGGCCATGGCCTGCAGGCGTCTGTCTGTCCGTCTGTCTGTCCGATTGTCTGTCCATCACACTGCGGTATTGTGTCAAAACGACGCAAGCTAGAATCACGAGATCTTCACTGTGGGCGGTTGCACGGACTCTAGTTTATCAGGACAAAATTTCGTGCCCTTGAGTAAGGGGGTTCCCTCGAACTAGGGCGTCAAAGAGGGATACCCCCTTAAAAAGACATGACTTTGCTGCTATTGGCTCGTCTAGTGTGAAAAAGGTTGCAGATATGTACAGACATGCTGCTCACTGACGACGGGCTTTTTAGATTTATCAACATCGATGACCTTGAACGAAACAGCTAGGAAGCACCGACTAAAGACACGAGAACGGCAGACAGAAACGCACACGTAGGCCTATCTGAAGAAAACGTGAAAACTGTGGGTGAACTATGACCGGAAGGCCAAAAACAAACACATCGTTCAACAGGCCAGACATCCAAAAAGATGGTTCTAACACAGCGCAGCATCGTATTAGTCCCCGGAACCGCCGCCGTTCGCCGCCGCCGTTAAGGCTTTGGACCGCAACCAACCGTTAAGTTAGCGGTCCCGGACCGCTAAGGTACCACGCCGCCGCCGCCGATAAGCTAGAGGTCTTAGCGGTTTAACGAAAAATATTAACGAATATTAACGAGCATGACAATGAGCATTAGATTGACAATCATTGGTTGGAGTTAGTGTTTGTACTTTGCACGGTATATCGTGGTTACATGTTTTTAGCCATTAGCTAAACTTTTTTACATAATGACATAATGACGCGATTGTAGGCCTACTGCGCTTATTTCTGCAGTGTAATATACGAGTTACTAATGTGACTTCATGGGAAAACGGTAGTTTATTGTATGTCGTTACAAATCACGTAAAGGCTGTTGCTTTTGGGTCTCAAAAATACTACCAGTGACCAGAGACGTCGAGAGCCACAACTGGGCCCGGGGAAGAAAACATTCTCGCGGGGCCCATTTGGGGAGAAAATTTTAGATTTTTTTGCTTTGCTTTTGAAAATGGCACATTCTGGTGTATTTTATATTTTTGAGCGACGGTGGGGAGCCAAAACGTCGCGGGGCCGGGGTAACTTACCCCCTACATCTTCCCCTCTCTCGTCGGGCCTGCCAGTGACAGACATTTAAACGGTCCGGACCGCTGAGCCTTAGCGGCGACTTAGCGGTCCGGACCGCAGATAGCTTAACGGCTTAGCGGTTTAAACCGCTAAGCC